>OGXD01001290.1_pt1 | contig 19842 bp, 15 predicted proteins | sample 1576211 | NCBI WGS metagenome assembly OGXD01 (sample SAMEA3541470, study PRJEB24748) | human gut metagenome | biome: human gut; feature: human-associated habitat; material: faeces | place: China | collected 2012
CCCCTCAAGCTCCCCCCATCCCTCCCAAAAACTTTTGTCCTGATCAGTGACGGTCCGCCTGACCACGGCGGGCTCTCTTCGTGCGTCCGTCCCCAGGGCGCGCGGAAGAAGGGACAGTAAGCGGGCCGGGGAGATATGATTGTTTTTTCATGGGAAGGGAACGGCCAGGAACTTCGATAAACGGTCGCACAGTTTGGGCCACCCCAAAAAGTCAATAGAAAAGGACGCCACGTGTGGCGTCCTTTTTTGCTGGCTGAATTATGATCCTCGCGTCTGCGACCGTCTGGCTGGCGGGGCTGCGGGCTGCCTGGCCTGTGCCGGATGGCCTGCCCTCTCAGACAGCGACGGGGACCATCCGGCCGGACCGGAGAAAAAGTTTTAGGGGGGAAGAGGGGTTCCAAGGGGAGAAGGGAGACCCTTTTCCAAAAGGGGCCCCGTCTCCCCTTGGCAGCATCTTGTCTTACTGCTTCAGCAGATCGTCCTGGCTGTCGCGGGCATGGCGCACGAAGACGGCGCGCACGCCGGGCAGCTCGCCCAGACCGGTGAGTACGGGGCGGGGGGTGAGGCCCAGGGCGCGGATCTGCGAGGCCCAGGAATCGGGCTCGTCACCGGCCAGGTCGTTGCGGGCGTGGTCCCCGGCCACCACCATGAAGGGCTGGAGCCAGATGACGGACGCGCGGCTGGTCTTGATGGCGGCAAGCACCTGGTCGAAACCGCGCGAGCCTTCCACCGTGGCCAGCACGGCCAGGTTGTCGGCATCGGCCAGGGTGGCGCGCATGCCTTCGATGATCATGTCGCCCCGGCCGTGGCTCTGGCCGTGGCCCATGAGGGCCAGCAGCTCGCCGGACTTGCGCTTGCCTTCGGTGGCGCCGAGGACGGCGCGGCAGACATCTTCGGCATCCTGCCGGGATTCCAGCAGCGGGCGGCCCAGATAGACGGCCTTGAAACTGTCGGGATGGCGGACCAGCCAGCTGACGAGCAGGCGCTCCATCTCGCTGAATTCCTCACCGGCCACCACATGCAGGGACTGGACGCGCACCACGTCCACCTTTTGCCGGGCCAGCTCTTCCAGACCGGCGGCCACGTCACCGATGTGCACGCCCTTCTTTTCCAGCTTGGCCCGGATGATGCTGGAGGTATAGGCCCAGATCACGGGACTGTGGGGGAAGGCGGCCTTGAATTCCTTGTCGATGGCGGTCAGGGCGGGCTGGGCCTCGGGCACGCTGGTGCCGAAGGCCACCAGCAGCAGGCCTTCCTTCTGGGCCGCCAGGGCAGGCAGGGCCAGGCAGAGGGTGAGCAGCAGGGCCAGCAGCGTGGAGCGCAGGGATGTTGTGGGGATACGACGCATGGAACCTCCTCAATGACGCGTTGAAAGGTTAGGGATGGAGCGGGTATTCGGACTTGAGGGAATGGGGAGGCATGCCTCCGGGCCTTTGCTTCGCCTTCACCGTGACGGCTGGCTGTCGTGGCGTGTCGCCAAAGAAGCTCCGTACCCTCTTACCGCAGCGCGACTGTTTCCGATTTGCACGGAATTCCCCGCATGGATGCGCCATCAGAAACGGTTTGGGGCACAAAAGTCAAGCCGGGCGGAAAAGTAAAAGCCTGCGCTGTCCGGGAGATGCGGGGGGAAGGCTCCTTTTGTCCGGCCGTTGCGGCACGGGCGGCGCTGGTCCGCGAGGGGAGGACGGCCCTGCTTTTTTTCGTCGCTCGCGCCATCCCCGTCGCCGGAGGAGGCTGGCGGACGCTTGGCCTTGTCCGGGCTTTGGGCTATGCTGATCACATGAGTACGCACAGTCAATCATTTCCCGCGCCCCGTCGTGGCGCCCTCCATGAGGAGCAGGCCCCGCAGGAAGCCGACAGGGAAGAGAAAAAACGTTCAGCGCCCCGCCGTCGCAGCGGGGGCAAGGCCAGCCCGGAGCAGGGCGCGGACAGGCAAGGCCCGTCCCGCCGTTCCGGGCGTCGTGTTTCCGGGGAGCCGGCAGCGCAGGCTCCCGCCCGGGCCAAAACGGGCCGGGGCAAGAAGGCGGAACAGCCGGAACATGCCGCCGGGGAGGCCCATGCCCTGCCCCGCTGGCGGCAGGAGCGCCGGGAACAGCGGCGCGAGGCCCGGCAGCAGGAGCAGGTGCTCCTGGCCCGTCGCTGGCCCGACCTGCCCCGTTCGGCCCTGCCCAAAGAAGATTTCAGCGTACAGGTGGCGGCGCGTGACTACATGCAGCCCCTGCTGGAAGAGTTGGGGGACCGCGTCATCACCGTGCGTGGGCGTCTGGTGCTGGCCCGGGGCACGGAGCCCGCGGCCTGGGCCCAGAACGTCTGGACGGAACCGCGCTGGATCCCCATTACCTCCATCGGCAGCGGGGCACGGCAGCTCTCGGCCCTGCAGCGCAACTGGCGGGCGCACATCCCCACCCTTGGCGGACATGTGCGGCGTCTGCGCCTCATGCAGGAGCAGCTGCCCTACGTGGCGGCACGGCCCCTGCACTTCGGCACGCCCGCCCCGTCCGCGCCGCTGGGGGCCTTCACCCTGTGGGAAAAAGACCTGATGCTGGCCTCGCCGCGCACCACCTCGCCCTTTGCCGACGGGGAAGTGCAGTTCGTGGAGAACCGCGAGGACCCGCCGGGACGCGCCTACCTCAAGCTGTGGGAAGTCTTCACCCTGACCGGGCGCACGCCCGCGCCGGGGGAACTGTGCATCGACCTGGGCGCCGCACCGGGCGGCTGGACCTGGGTGCTGGGGCGGCTGGGCTGCCGCGTGTTCAGCGTGGACAAGGCCGAGCTGGCGCCCCAGGTGGCGGCCATGCCCGGCGTCAACCACTGCCTGGGCAGCGGCTTCGGCCTTGAGCCGCGCCATGTGGGCCAGGTGGACTGGCTGTTCTCGGACATGATCTGCTACCCCGACCGCCTGCTGGAGACCGTGCAGGAATGGCTGGCGGCCGATGCCTGCCGCAACGTGGTCTGCACGCTCAAGTTCCAGGCCCAGACCGACCACGAGACGGCGCGGGCCTTCGCGGCCATCCCGGGCGGCCGTCTGCTGCATCTTTCCTGCAACAAGCACGAGCTGACCTTCGTGAAGCTGGCCGACTAGACCGGTCGTGATCATCCTGTCGCCATGATGCGGGCATGCCGTCGCCGGACGGTGTGCCCGCTTTGCGTTTTTCCGGTCATCGCAAGGGCGGGCGGCGATGGGCCTATGCAGCCATGGCAGGCGGGAGGCGGAGCCCTTGCCGTCCAGGCTCTACAGGGCGGCAGCCTTGCGGTGCCGCGCCTTCCTTTTTCTTTTCAGGAACCATTGTCAGGAATGGGGAGCTCTTTTCCCTGTCCTTTCACGACGTTCCGTTCGCCGCCCATGGCGTGGAAAGGGCCGTTCCGCGTGCCCTGACACGTGTCCGGGCCATTTTCGCCTTGTGCTTTGCCTTTCCTTTTGCTACTTTCTTTCACCCCCGTACAGGGGACAAATTATGTTTGGAGGCATGTCAAGCATGGCAGACAAGGAAACCGGGCACGAAAACGAAATGAGTTTCGAAAGCGCCCTTGAAAACTATCTCAATCCCGACTTCGGCGACCTCGAAGAAGGCTCTATCACCAAGGGCGAGATCGTTCGCGTGGATGACGACAATGTTCTGGTGGACGTGAACTTCAAGTCCGAAGGCCAGATCCCGGCCAGCGAGTTCCGTGACGCCGCCGGCAACATGACCGTCAGCGTGGGCGACCGTGTGGATGTCTACGTCGTTCGCAAGAACGAAATGGAAGGCACCATCACGCTGTCCTTTGAGAAGGCCAAGCGCATGCAGGTCTTTGACCAGCTCGAAGACGTGCAGGAAAACAACCGGGTCATCAAGGGCCACATCGTGCGTCGCATCAAGGGCGGCTACACCGTGGACATCGGCGGGGTTGAAGCTTTTCTGCCTGGCTCGCATGTGGACCTGCGTCCCGTGCCCGACATGGACGCTCTGGTCAACCAGGAATTCGAATTCCGCGTGCTGAAGATCAACCGCCGCCGCAGCAACGTGATCGTTTCCCGCCGCGTGCTGCTGGAAGAAGAGCGTGATTCCAAGCGTCAGGATCTGCTGCGCACCCTGGAAGAAGGCCAGATCGTGCACGGCAAGGCCAAGAACATCACCGAATACGGCGTGTTCGTGGACCTGGGCGGTCTGGACGGCCTGCTGCACATCACCGACATGAGCTGGAAGCGCATCCGTCATCCCAAGGAAATGATCACCATGGGTCAGGACCTGACCCTGAAGGTGCTCTCCTTCGACCGCGAGAACAACAAGGTCTCCCTGGGCCTCAAGCAGCTGGTGCCCGATCCGTGGCAGGACATCTCCGCCCGCTTCCCCGAAGGTGCCAAGTGCACCGGCAAGGTCACCAACCTGGTGGACTACGGTGCGTTCGTGGAACTGGAACCCGGCGTGGAAGGCCTGGTGCACATCTCCGAAATGTCCTGGACCCGCAAGCTGCGTCATCCTTCCCAGATGGTGCACACCGGTGACGAAGTCGAAGTCGTCATCCTGGGTGTGGACGGCGAGAAGAAGCGCATCAGCCTGGGCATGAAGCAGGTCCGTCCCAATCCCTGGGAACTGGTGGCCGAAAAGTATCCTGAAGGCACCATCCTCGAAGGCGTCATCAAGAACATCACCGAATTCGGTATGTTCATCGGTATCGAAGACGGCATCGACGGCCTCATCCACGTGTCCGACATCAGCTGGACCAAGAAGGTGCGTCATCCCAACGAGATCTACAAGGTGGGCGACACCGTGCAGGCCAAGGTGCTGACCGTTGACCAGGAAAACGAAAAGTTCACCCTGGGCATCAAGCAGCTGGTCGATGATCCGTGGGGCCACGTGCCCAGCACCTACCCCGTGGGCTGCACCGTGAAGGGCGTGGTGACCAACATCACCGACTTCGGTCTGTTCGTGGAAGTGGAAGAAGGCATCGAAGGTCTGGTGCACGTTTCCGAACTTTCCAGCAAGAAGATCAAGAGCCCTGCCGAGCTCTACAAGGAAGGTCAGGAAATCCAGGCCAAGGTCATCCACGTGAGCGCCGAAGAACGCCGCCTGGGTCTGTCCATCAAGCAGATCAAGGACGACGAAGACCGCCGCAAGCCCAAAGAATTCCACGCTGGTCCCCAGGAAGCCGGTCAGAGCCTCGGCGACCTGCTGAAGGCCGCTCAGGAAAACAACTAGTCCTCACGAACCGGTTTGCGAATATGAAGGGGGAGCCGCAAGGCTCCCCCTTTTTGCGTCCGCAAGGCAGGTCGGAGGAACGGCAGGCCATCCTTGGGGCCCATCCTTTCTTCCGGGCAGGGAGCCCGCGGCAGCGGCGGCCCGGCTTGCCTCGGGACTGGCGATGCCCTACACTTGTCCTGTAGCCCGACCACAGGACAGACAGGCCATCGGAGGCGGATATGAAGCGCGTACTTTGCTGGATCGGAGGTATCGTTCTGGTACTGGCGGCGGTACTGGCCATAGTGATCAGTCAGCTGGATACCGAGTTCATCAGCGGCCAGATCTCGGCCGCGGTGGAAAAAGCCACGGGCACGCCCGTGCGCTTCGCCAGCCCGCCCGAGCTTTCCCTGCTGCCCCCCGGGGCCAAATTCACCGCCGTCAGCTGGGACGGCGTGCAGGACGGGCAGGGTATGCGCTTTACCGCCAAGGGCGGCGAGGCCCATCTGGAGCTGGAACCGCTGCTGCACGGGGAGCTGGTCATCGGCGAAGTCCGTCTGGACAGCCCCTCGCTGAGCCTGCTGCTGCCGGAAGGCAAGGCCGCCGCGCCTGCGGATGCGGCCTCCGGCAATGCCGCCGGCAACAAGCCCGGCAGCGAGGTGCTCCTGCCGCTGGAGCTGGGCCGCCTGACCCTGAGCAAGGGCAGCCTGCATGTGGAGAAGGGCAGCGAGCGCTACGACCTGCGCGACATCAACCTTTCTGTAGAGAACCTGCGCAACGGTCAGGACGCCGTCCTGCGCTGCGATTTCACCTATGATCTGCTCACCGCCGGGCGCACGCTGGCCGGGACCCTGGCCCTGGATGCCCAGGCCGGGCTCTTCGGCATGGCCCCGCGTGTGCAGAACCTTTCCCTGACCATCACACCTTCCCGCCGGGGCCTCCTGCCCGCGGGCCTCGGGCCTGTACAGCTGCAGGGCGATGCCTCGCTGGATACGGCGGCCCGGCAGCTGCATCTGTCCCGCCTGAGCCTTTCCGTGCCGAACGCTGGGTCTGGACGGCCCGGCCTTCACGGGCTCCGTCCTGCTGGAAGGCGCGCCGCGCAAGCTGGCCTCGGCCCTGGGCGTGCAGCTCAAGCCCCATGCGCAGGACGCCCTGCTGTTCAAGGGCTCCGTGACCTGGGAAGGCGACACGCTGGCGCTTTCCCAGTGCAAGGGCAAGCTGGATGCCACGCCCCTGCGGGCGGAACTGCGCCTGCACTTCCGGGACGTGCTCGCCATGGAAGGCTCCCTGAGCCTGGGCAAGCTGCAACTGGACGAATATCTGCCCCTGCCCGAAAGCGGCAAGGACGCGGGAACGGCCAAGGGCAAGGAAGGCAAGGCCGTGGCGGCCGCGGACAAGGAAAGCGCCACCAACTGGCCCACCATCAACATGCGCCTGGCCATGTCGTCCCTGGGCTGGAAGAAGATGCATCTGCGTGACATCTCCCTGGCCCTGAGCGGCAGCAAGGGCGATTACCGCCTGACCTCCTTCCAGGGTGTGCTGGAAAGCGGCGGCCGCCTGTCCGCCGGCGGCCGTGCCGACCTCCGGAACCGCAAATATGCGCTGGATCTGGATGCGGCCGAAGTGGCCCTGGGCCCCCTGCAGGAATCCCTGGAAAAGCCCCGCTCCGTGGAAGGTCTGGCGGCCCTCAAGGCCTCCTGCACCACGAGCGGCACAGGCGCCGACGCCATGATGGCCGCCCTTTCCGGTTCGGGCGACCTGCGGCTGCGCAACATGCATATCCCGGCCCTGACCTCCCTGCTGCATTCGGTGCCCGGCCTCAAGGGCGCTGTTTCCGATACCTTCGAGCAGGTGCATGTGCCCTTCGTGCTGCGCAAGGGCGAAGCCGACCTGGCGCCCATGACGGCCACCTCGCCCAAGCTCCAGGCCAGGGGCCAGGCCCACGCCAGCCTGCCGCGCCAGCACCTCAAGGGCACGGCCACCATCACCACGCTGGGCCTGAACATCCCCGTGAACTACGAAGGGCCCTTCGACAACCTTTCGTTCTCGCTGGATTCCAAGTTCGCGCTGGACGCGGTCAAGGGCCTCGGCAGCAATCTGCTGGAAGGCGGCAAGAAGGCGGGCAGCGCGGCCGGTGATACGGCCCGCGGCGCGGGCAACAGCATCGGCGGTGCCGTGCGCGACGCCGGCGGCGCCATCCGGGGGCTGTTGGGCCGTTAGGAAGGAAAGCGTTTTGCGGGAAGGGCTCCTTGCGTTGCTGTTGATCCCGCAAGTTTTTTATTGTTGAGGGGGGACCCCCTCATCTCTGCTGTCGATGCCCGTAGCTTCCTGCGTCGCAACGGGCACGGCCCTGCGGGCCGCCATCCGGTCGCTACTCGCGCGAGAGGGGTTCCCCCCCTCAAACTCCCCCTCCCCTTTGGGGCAGGTGTACGGCCGGAGGAAGCCTCTTCTTTTCAGGGCGTGTCCTGTCGGACAGAGTGAAGGGGCAAGGTCCTGTGCAATGAAATATGAAAAAAGGCCTCTTTCCCGCAGGGGAAAGAGGCCTTTTGCTGTCGTGTTGCGTCGCCTTACTTCTGGCGGCTCTTGAGCCAGCTCTTTTCGGTACCGGCACGCAGACGGGCGATGTTCTCCTTGTGCTTCCAGACCACCAGGGCCCAGATGCACAGCGACAGGGGCACCCAGGCGTACTTGGTTGCGGCCAGCAGGGCAAAGGGCAGCACCGTGACCAGGGTCAGGGAGCCCAGCGAGACGAAGCCGCTGCGCCAGATGACCAGCACGCAGGCCGCGCAGGAGAAGAGCAGGGGGAAGAAGGCCAGCGGCAGGAACACGCCGATGCTGGTGGCCACGGCCTTGCCGCCGCGGAAGCCCATGAAGCAGGAGAACACATGGCCCAGCACGCAGGCCAGGGCCACGCAGGTCACCAGCAGGGGCGAAAGGCCCAGCCACAGGGCCAGGGCCACGGGCAGGGCGCCCTTGCCCAGGTCACAGGCCAGGGTCAGCACGCCCCAGCGGAAACCGCACAGGCGGGCCACGTTGGTGGCGCCGGTGTTGCGGCTGCCGTCGTTACGGGGATCGATGCCGCAGAAGGTGCGGGCGATGACCAGCCCCCACGGGGCGGAACCCAGCACATAACCCAGAACGATACACAAAAAGGCCGTCATATTCCTCCTCCTTGAACCGGGGCTGTCCTTGCCCCGCCACAGCGGCTGCCATGGCGTTGTTTATCCCTGTAGTGTCCCGTTCCCGTACGGCCCGTTTCCCCTGATGAAGCGCATTTGGGGGAGGATGGGGGGCCTGGGGGGAAGGGACCTCCTTTGGGCGCTGGTTAAAGGGGGTCCCTTCCCCCCGGAAACATATCCTCAGGATCCCGCATCAGCCGTCCATGCTGACGGCTTCGAGGATCTGGATCTCGTTGTACAGCGGGTGCACGCGGCCGATGCGCACCTGCACGGCCATGCCGGGGCAGGTACGTTCGTCGAACATGCGGCGTTTGCCGCGCACGTACATGCCCTGTGCGGGCAGGCTCACGTTGACGAACATGTCGTTTTCTTCGGTGACCACGCCGTCCCACCAGACCTTGTCGCCCTGCTGGCGGAAGTAGAGCAGCTTCCAGTAGCGCGGGCGGAAGCGCTGCACCTGCCCGGCGGCATCCAGCACGGCATTGAGGCTGACCAGCAGGGTGGACAGGGCCTCGCCATCCCAGCGGGGCGTGCCGTGGGTGAGCCAGTGCAGCAGCTGGGCCTCGTTGATGAGGTCGGGATAGCGGCGCAGGGGCGAGGTCATGGGCGTGTAGCGCGCCAGGCCCAGGGCGGCGTGCGGCCGGGCCTGCACTTCGAGGCTGGAGGGGATCAGGGCGCGCATGATGCGCGTCATGTCCTGGGGCTCCTTCCAGACGCCGGCGTATTCCCTGGGCAGGGCCACGTCCTGGGTGCGGTGCAGCATGGGGATCTCGCGTTCCGCGGCCCACTGGGCCACGGCGGCGCTGGCCAGGATCATCATCTCGGCCACCAGCGGCTGGGAGTCCGGGGTCTCGTGGCCGGGCTCGATGGACACGCGCGTCTGCGCGCCTTCGCCTTCCAGCACGATGGACGGTTCGGGCCGGTCCATGATGACGGCCCCGCGCGCGATGCGGGCCTTTTGCCAGACGCGGGCGAAGTCGTTGCCGCAGGCCAGCATGGTGGCCCAGGGCGCGGCGGGGTTGTCCGCCTGCGGGGCCTCACCGGCGGCCAGGGCGTCGAGGACGGCCTGGGTGTCGTCATAGGTCAGGTTGGCGGCCAGGCGCACCCGTGCGGCCCAGGGCTCGCAGGAAAGGATCTCGCCCGCGGCCGAGATGCGCGTCCGCACACAGAAGGCCGGGCGGTCCTGACCGGCCAGCAGGGAGAAGGCGTCCGTGCCCAGGGCTTCGGGCATCATGTGGCTGTCGCCCTCGGGCAGGTAGATGCTGGTGCCGCGACGGAACACGGCCTTGTCCAGGGCCTCTCCGAAAGGCCAGCAGGCGGCCGGGCAGGCCAGGGCCAGGGTGAGATCGAAACCGCCGTCGTCCGTGGGCAGGATGTGGAACGCGTCGTCCACGTCGCGGGTGGTGGCGCTGTCGATACTGATGAAGGGCAGGTCGCAGGCGGGCAGCTCCACCTCGCGGGCGGCCCGCTGCAGGGCCTCCACGGCCGGGGCCAGAGGCTGCCACCAGTCGTCGCCGGGAGCGTAGCCCGCGCGGTCATACCAGAAATTGTAATGGGCGGGCACCTGTTCCCAGGCCATGAGCAGCTGTACGGGCAGGTGCGGCACGTCGGGCAGGCCCTTGGAGAGCATGCGCCACAGTTCGTCGTATTCCTGGCTCTCGGGGTCGGCCATGCGGGCGAACAGGATCTGCTTCAGACGTTCGGCCACTTCGGGGGCCGGCCATTCGGAGATGCCCCGGGTGTCCTCGCCGGGCTGGGGCGGCAGCGCGCGTTTTTTGCAGGCCACGTCCCAGAGCAGGCGGAAAAAGCTGTTGCCGCCCAGCACCAGGGCCTCGCGGGCGGCGCGTTCCTGCTGTTCCTTGAGGCGCTTTTCCACCATCTCGGCGGAAAAGATCTGGAAGACGGGGGGCTGGAAGCGGAAGTGGCTCTTGCAGGCCAGCAGGGCCCGCCCGCAGGCGGCGACGCTGTCGGCGTCCCCGGCCTGACCGGCCAGTTCGGCGAACCACTGGGCCGAGGCTTCCGGCACCTCGCCCTGGCTCATTTCCCACAGTTCCAGCACGGGCAGGGCCGCGGCCAGTTCTTCGCGGCGGGCGCGGTGCTGCTCCAGCACGCGGGCGGACTCGTCCTTGCCGGGCACGGAGCCCAGCGCGGGCCCGGCCCAGGGCAGCAGGCGCGACGTGGTGAGACGCGTCTCGCGCCGGTTGGGCAGCAAAAGACGCAGTTTGCCGCCAGATTCTTCGGTGACCAGCGCGATCTGGATGGCATTGCCTTCAAGATATTCCACAATGCAGCCCGCCGAGGGGTACTGCACACAAACCGACATAAAAGCTCCTTCAACCGGAGGATGGGCTCCGATAGGCGGTACAATCCGTCATTTTGCCTGTTCTGGCAAGTCCCGGCGGCGCATCCTTCGACACGTCCGAAGGCCGGAGCGCCGTCCCGCCAGCCCTTTGACGCGCCGTCGCTAACAGGATATGTTCCTTACATTGTACGTCACTTTTCAGGCCGGACGGAGTTCCATGAGCAGCATCATCCATCAGACGGGCAGCGTTCGCCCGCTTTCGCTTCAGGAACGGGAACAGCCCCAGCTGTACCGCGAGCTTTTTCCTTACACCAGCATCTGTCGCACGACTTTCGACGAGGTGCTCCTTGCCCCGCGTCCTGCCGAACAGATGCGCATCACGGACACCACCTTCCGTGACGGCCAGCAGGCCCGGCCGCCGTATACGGTCAAGCAGGTGGCCAAGATGTTCGACTTCCTGCACCGCATGGGCGGCAAGACGGGCCTCATCACGGCGTCGGAGTTCTTCCTGTACTCGGCCAAGGACCGCAAGTGCATCGACGTCTGCCGGGCGCGCGGCTACCGCTTCCCGCGCGTGACCTCCTGGATCCGCGCCAACAAGGAAGACCTCAAGCTGGCCCGGGACATGGAGTTCGACGAGACCGGCATGCTGACCAGCGTGTCGGACTACCATATCTATCTCAAGCTGGGGAAGACCCGCCAGCAGGCCATGGACATGTATCTTGACCTGGCCCGGCAGGCCCTGGAATGGGGCATCATCCCGCGCTGCCATTTCGAGGACGTGACCCGCGCCGACATCTACGGCTTCTGCCTGCCCTTTGCCCAGAAGCTCATGGAGCTGAGCCAGCAGAGCGGCATGCCGGTCAAGATCCGCCTGTGCGACACCATGGGCTACGGCGTGCCCTATCCCGGCGCGGCCCTGCCCCGCTCGGTGCAGCGCATCGTGCGTGCCTTCACCGACGAGGCCGGTGTGCCCGGCGAATGGCTGGAATGGCACGGCCACAACGACTTCCACAAAGTGCTGGTCAACGGCGTCACGGCCTGGCTCAACGGCTGCGGCGCGGTCAACAGCACGCTGTTCGGCTTTGGCGAGCGCACGGGCAACACGCCGCTGGAAGCCCTGATCATCGAGTACATCTCGCTCACCGGTGACGATGCCGCCGCCGACACCACCATCCTGAGCGAGGTGGCCGAGTTCTTCGAAAAAGAACTGCACTACAACATCCCCTACAACTATCCCTTCGTGGGCCGCGACTTCAACGCCACCAGCGCCGGTGTGCATGCCGACGGTCTGGCCAAGAACGAAGAGATCTACAACATCTTCGACACCAAGCAGCTGCTGGGCCGTCCCGTGCCCATCATCATCACCGACAAGACCGGCCGTGCCGGGGTGGCCTACTGGATCAACGTCAATCTCAAGCTGCCCGAAGGCAAGCAGATCTGCAAGAAGCACCCCGCCGTGGGCAAGATCTACGAAGCCATCGTGGCCATCTACGACACCGGCCGCACCACGCACCTTTCGCACGACGAGATGGCGGCCCTGGTGCAGCGTTACATGCCGGAACTGTTCGAGACCGAGTTCGACCACATGAAGGAACTGGCCGACGAGCTGGCCGCCCACCTCATCGCCCGTCTGGCGCAGAACGAGGACCTGCGGGACTTCGGCAAGCATGCCTGCGCCCGTCTGGACAGCTTCTCGCGCGAGTACCCCTTCATCCAGTACCTCTACCTCACGGATACCCAGGGTAGCCTCAAGTGCGCGGCCATCACCGACCCGGCTTACCGTGAAAAGTACGAGGCCCTGCCCATCGGCTTCGACTTCTCGCAGCGCGAATGGTTCAAGATGCCCATGCAGACCGGCGACATGCACATCATGGACGTGTACCAGTCCCAGTTCACGGGCAAGCTGGTCATCACCGTGTCCTGCCCGGTGACGGACGATGACGACAATATCGTGGGCGTCATCGGTGTGGACATCCAGCTTGAGCAGCTGCTCAAGCGCTCGCAGGCCCTGCAGCAGGAAGCCCGCGCAGCCGAAGACTAGACGCATGGCGGCGCGCCGGTTCCCCGGTGCGCCGTTTTTTGTATAAAAAGAAAACCTCCCGCTAGGCGGGAGGTTCAAAAAAGCTTAAAGCTATGAGTATGTTATAAAGCTCCTTTTGATTTGCTAACATTGGGTTGCGGTCTGGCAACTGCATCTATGAAGCAAATCAAAAGGAGGTCATGATGAGTGACATCAAAAGCTTAGCTCATACCAAGTGGAACTGCAAATATCATATAGTATTTGCCCCCAAGTACCGGAGGCAGGTTTTCTATGGTGAGAAAAAACGTGCCATAGGCGAGATCTTACGCAGACTGTGCGAATGGAAAGGAATAAATATTATCGAGGCGGAATGCTGTCCTGATCATATCCATATGCTGGTTGAGATTCCTCCTAAAATGAGTGTCTCAGGATTTATGGGATATTTGAAAGGTAAAAGTAGCCTGATGATATATGATCAATTTGGTGATTTAAAATTCAAGTACCGCAATCGCGAATTTTGGTGCCGTGGATATTATGTGGATACGGCAGGTAAAAATGCGATGAAAATCCGTGATTACATACGAAGACAATTAGATGAGGATAAATTGGGAGCGCAGTTGAGCCTTCCGTGTCCCGGCAGCCCGTTTACGGGCCGCAAGTAACAGAAATGCAAATGTCAGACCGCCATGCGCCTGTTAGGGCGCGGCTGGTAAAAGAGCCTTACAGGCGCATATGAAGAACCACCGGCTTTGCCGGTGGGTCACTTTTTGCCTACAGGCCCGCCCCCGGCGGCCGCAATCAGGAATACAGAAAAGGATGCAGACAATGAGCAGCAAACGAGTTTACTGGATCGAAGGCGACGGCATCGGCCCCGAAATCTGGCGCGCCGCCCGCCCTGTCATCGACGCCGCGCTGGCCAAGGAATCGGACATGCGCATCGAGTGGGTGGAACTGCTGGCCGGTGAAAAGGCCACGGCCGAGACCGGCTCCCCCCTGCCCGAGGAGACCATGAACGCCCTGCGCACCGCCGATTTCGCCATGAAGGGCCCCCTGGGCACCCCCGTGGGTACCGGCATCCGCAGCCTCAACGTGGCCCTGCGCCAGACGCTGGACCTGTACGCCTGCATCCGTCCCGTGCGTCACTTCGAAGGCCTGGAAACGCCGGTCAAGCATCCCGAGCGCGTGAACATGGTCATCTTCCGCGAGAACACCGAAGACGTGTACGCGGGCATCGAATACGCCGCCCAGACCCCGGAAGCCAAGAAGCTCATCGCCTTCCTGCGTGAAGAGTTCGGCGTGACCAAGATCCGCGAGGAAGCCGCCGTGGGCATCAAGCCCATGAGCGAGTTCGGCTCCAAACGCCTGGTGCGCCGCGCCCTGCGCTTTGCCCTGGATACCGGCAGCAAGAGCCTGACCCTGGTGCACAAGGGCAACATCATGAAGTTCACCGAAGGCGGCTTCCGCCAGTGGGGCTATGATGTGGCCGCCCAGGAATTCGGCGACCTGACCTGCACCGAGAAGGAACCCGTGGAAGGCCGCCTGGTGGTCAAGGACCGCATCGCCGACGCCATGTTCCAGGAAGCCCTGCTGCGTCCCGAACAGTACCAGATCCTGGCCACTCCCAACCTCAACGGCGACTACATCTCCGATGCCCTGGCCGCGCAGGTGGGCGGTCTGGGCCTGGCCCCGGGCGTCAACATGTCCGACTCCCTGGCCTTCTATGAGGCCACCCACGGCACCGCTCCCACCATCGCCGGTCAGGACAAGGCCAACCCCGGCAGCGTGATCCTGTGCGGCGCCCTGATGCTGGAACAGATGGGCGTGCCCGCGGCTGCCGAGCGCATCCGCAACGCCATGAGCAAGGCCATCGCCAGCCGCGCCGTCACTGTGGATCTGGCCGCCCAGGTGGAAGGCGCCCGCGTGGTGGGCTGCCAGGAATTCGGCGAGATCATCGGCGCCTGCCTGTAGGCAGCCGCGTCACTGCACTATCTTCGTATGTCCGGGAGGAAGGGCCATCCCTGCGGGAAGGGCCCTTCCTCCCTTTGTTTCCCGCCCCGTGATCGCGGGCGACCTACAGGAACGACGCATGGTCTCATTGGAAAACCTGCTCCTCTACATCCCGCTGGCGGCCCTGCTGGTCATGCTGCCCGGCCCGGATTTTGCCCTCATCGTCCGAACGTCCCTGGCGGAGGGGCGCAGCTCCGGTCAGGCCGCGGCCTGCGGCGTGGCGCTGGGCATCATGGTCCACACCTCGGCCGCCATGCTGGGCATCAGCGCGGTCATCGCCCAGTCCGTCACCCTGTTCACGCTTTTGCGCTATGCGGGGGCCGCCTATCTGTTCTGGATGGGCATCCATGCCCTGCGGGCCGGGCGTGAGGTCACGGCCGCCGTGGTGCGTCACGGAGGGCAGGAAGAGGAAGTGCAGCCTGTCCGCGGCCTGCGTCGCCGGGCCTTCCGGCAGGGATTTTTGACCAATGCCCTCAACCCCAAGGCCGTGGTCTTTTTCCTGACCATGCTGCCGCAGTTTTTGGACCCGCATGCCGCCCTCTGGCCGCAATTCCTGGAGCTGGGCGGCATCATGGCCTTTTTCTGCCTGGGCTGGTTCGTGCTGCTGGCCAGCTTGCTGCACCGCATCCGCCGCCTGTTCGCCCGGCCGTCCTTCCAGGCCTGGCTGCACCGGCTCACGGGCCTCATCTTCATCTGTTTCGCCTTCCGGCTGGCGCTGGAGAAGATCTAGGCGCCAGCCGCACGCCCGCCGTCATACCGGAAGAAAGGAGGGCAGCCGTCTCTTGCCGATGCCCGTAACGCACTCCGGTATGACGGGCATGGCTCCACTGCCGCCATCCGGCAGAGCCTTCCCCGCTCCCGCACCATCCCTGTCTTGATGCCTTTTGTGACCATTGCCCTCGCGGCCACTGCCGGTGATGTGCTCCGTCCTCTTTCCAGCGCCGGGCCGGGCGGCTGGAGTACAGACGAAAAATCTGTGCCGGATGCTGGGGGAAGTGGTAACATCTTGTAGAATAAGGCTATTTATTTTTTATTAAAACGGGGTGTTTACAGGTGTTGCCTGCTGTCCGGCTTGCAAGACGGCCCCTCCGGTGGCAGAGTTTGACTTCCTGTTCCTCCCCTTCCCGCTGAGGTACCCATGCACGAGATCCCCCTGCAACGTGTGGCCGCCATCCATGACCTTTCCGGTTTCGGGCGTGCCTCGCTGACCGTGGTCATCCCCATCCTTGCCAGCATGGGCGTCCAGACCTGCCCCCTGCCCACGGCGGTTCTGTCTTCCCAGACCTCCGGCGTGGAGGGCTTCACCTTTCATGACCTGACCGCCGAGATGGGGCCCATGCTGGATCACTGGCAGCGGATGGGCCTGAGCTTCGACGCCGTCTATTCCGGCTTTCTGGGCAATCCGCTCCAGCTGGAGATAGCGGCCCGCTGCATCGGCCATTTCCTCAAGCCCGGCGGCTTCGCGCTGGTGGACCCCGTGCTGGGCGACAACGGCACCCTGGACCCCACCCAGACGCCGGAGATGGTGGAGGCCATGCGCCAGCTCATCGGCCACGCCCACGTCATCACGCCCAACCTCACCGAAGCGGCCTTTTTGCTGGACGAACCCTACCGGCCGGACATCTCGCCCGACGGCCTCAAGGAGCAGCTGCGACGCCTGGCGGCCATGGGGCCGGACAGGGTGGTCATCACCAGCGCCCCGGCGACCCGTCCCGGCCATTGTGCGGCCGTGGCCTATGACCGCGAGCAGGGGCGCTTCTGGAAGATGGAGTCGCCCTACATCCCGGCCTTCTATCCCGGCACGGGCGATACCTTCTCCAGCGTGCTGGTGGGGGCGTTCCTTCAGGGGGACAGCCTGCCCGTGGCCCTGGAGCGCGCGGTGCGCTTCGTGACCCTGGGCATCCGCGTCACCTACGGCTACGACACCCGCCACAGCGACGGCGTGCTGCTGGAGCGCACCCTGCCCGCGTTGCAGGACCGTTGCGCCATCGGGGAGTACGAGGCGTTTTAGGCCATTGCTCCGGTTCCGGGCGCACGCAAGATGCCCCGGATGCCGGCACCGTCGCAGGATACGGCCTTGCCGCCCGGTGCGATATGAAGCGCCTCTTCTTGTCTTTGTATCATCGTGACGATCCTTGTTGCGGACGGCGGACATGTTGCGCCGGTGGCCCGGTCGGGGCAGGCCAAAGAGGTCCCGCAGTCCGCATCAAGGCCCTTGGTGCCGCGATTCGCGGCGATATCCTGTAGCCCCATTCCCCCAGTCTGGCCGGAGGTGCCATGAAGAAATTCTTTTTCCTGCTCTTGGTCGCGTGCGCCCTTTCCACTGCCTTGCCCGTCATCGCCCTGTCCGCGGAGTCGCAGGCGGATACCGCTACGGAGAACAGTGATTCCGAAGTGTTTGTGGACGACAGTGATCGTTTCACCGCTTTTGAGGAAGAGCTGCTGGCCCGGTATGCCGACAAGGGGATCACGTCCGTGGATGTCTCCGCCTATGCCAAGGGCATCGACATCGTCTTCGTCGCGGCTGACCGGAAGATGACGCGGGCGGCGTTCTCCGCCATCGCTTCCCGCAGCGTCAGGGAATTAAAGGAACGTTTCGGTTTCGAGAAGGATCTGCCCATCGGGGCCGTCCTTGACTATAAAAAGGACGCAGCGAGCGATACCCGGACGCGCTTCGTGCTGAAGCTGCGGTAGTGCTTGGGGCGGGAGCCTGAAGGCTGTGGCAGAGCACAGGGCTTTGCCGCAGGACGGAAAAGAGGAGAGTACAAAAAAAGCCCTTACGACATCCATCGTAAGGGCTTTTCCTTTCTGGCTGCGGGGCAGGATTTGAACCTGCGGCCTTCGGTCGTGAGCCTGGAGGGAGTGGGGCGAAACCCTTCTTTGACAGTATCCGGCAGGCACCGCAAAACAGGCTGGCCGTACATGCCGCCAGCCCACGGATGCCCGACATTTTTGATAGAATCGGCATTCTCGGCTATGCTTTCCCTGAAGGGTGACGACAAGGAAGAAGTCGGCAGTATGGGCGCGTGGCGCCTCCATGAGCGCATGTCCTGGCGGGGAGCATCCCGGAGGATGAAAGGCCGGTTTCCCGGATGCGGTAACAGTCTTTTGCTGTCTGTCTTTCAGGCTCGTCCCTTTTTCACGGATACAACGTTCATCAAGGAGGGAGCCATGCACATCTATTATGCCACCAGGGGACTGCGCGGCAGGCCCTATCACAGTGACATGATAAACACAGACCTGTTCGCATTTTTTCAGGGAAAAAGAATGCGCACCATCCCCTCCGCAGAAACGTTGCGCGCTGTCAACGCCTTTCCCAAATGCGATATTGATATGGGGGAAGACACGGATTCCGAATATGCGTGTGAGAAAGGGACGTTCTATATCCCCAAAAGCATCTGCATGGGGTAAGTCGTCAACGCCGGCTGGGCCGTCGATTATTACTTCGTGGTACTTTGCGGTGATGCCGTGGAACTGCGCTATGTGCGCTGGGACTGTCCGTGGTATGAGACGGTGGGACGGGATACCGAAGTCACTGATCCCGCCGTCATAGCCAAAATGGAGCGCACGCTGGCAATGCTCCTGGATGCGAATAAGCCCAGGATACCGGCGCCTGTGTCCATATCGCGCCCGGCCCTGCTCTCGTTCCTTACCCTGCTCGGCGTTGCCGATGCCGAAGCGCTGGCGGGCAAGATCCACGCCGCCGCCACGACGCCGGAACAGTGCGCCGCGCTCTGTGAAGAATTCGATATGGATGAAGCCTACACCGGCTGGCATGTTACGTTGATGCGATTGGCCCTGCGGGACCGGAAACGCCTGGATTGGGTAGACTGGAAGGAAGCGCCGGAAGAAGTTTTCGCCTCCCTGTGCTGCCTCTTGCCGCCGGGGGCAAAGGAACACCTGCCCCCCTGCGATGATGAAGACGCGTACCCCGAGGAGGTGCTCCGCGCTTGCAGCCCCGTCTTGCATGACCGCTATGGCCTGACGATCCTGCTGTGGGATACGGGCGGCGATGAATATGTCTTTATGGTCGTACCGAGCGACAAGGTATCGGAAGCGTTCGCGGCGGCCTCCGAGCTGGGCATTACCCTGCAACGTGTCGAGGACCTGTTCGACCAAGAGTAGAAGGCGGCAAAAGAGAAGGAGCGGCACGCCATGCGGGACGATCGTCCGGCGGTTTCGTCTTTTGCCGCCAGGGCATTTTCGTCAACGCTGCCATTCGTGACGAGATCGTCCGGTCGTCCGGGCCGGTATCTCCCTGCAGGAACAAGGCTTGCCGGAACGCGCCACCGGCAAAAAATGCGGGACAGCGGCGCAGGGCGGGTGCCTTCCGCAAAGAGCGTACGGGGATTTCTGCGCAGCCTTGTAGAGGCGCGGAGCCCTGACAGACATGGGGATTGGGGACAGGAACAGTAGTGGGGAAAAAGATCCCGCTTACGAAAAAAGGCTTCCGACGAAAATCGGAAGCCTTTGATCTTTCTGGTTGCGGGGGCAGGATTTGAACCTACGACCTTCGGGTTATGAGCCCGACGAGCTACCGAGCTGCTCCACCCCGCGACGCGGTAGCATTCGCACGTCATCCGTGCGAGAAGTCCTTTCTAGCTAAAAGCCCCCTGCCTGTCAATAAAAAAATCATTTTTTGGCAAATTTTTTTATTGCCGTTCTCCGGGGCCTTGTTTGCAAGAAGCTCCATCTATATGAAATCGCTTGTGTTCCTGTTCAGGATCGGGCCTGTGCCGCCTCCCTGCGCATCCAGAGCGGCAGCAGGCAGAGCAACAGGGCCGCTGCCGCGAGGTAGGCAGCATCCATGCCCCAGAGGTCCTGCACGCTGTAGGCCAGTACCGGGCCCGCAGCCGCGCCGCAATCCACGATGAAGGCATAGGAGGCCAGCGTATGCGTGGGATGGCCGTGCCGTTCGGCCGTGTCCGAGGCGGCGGCATCGGAGAGGGTGGCCAGGCCCGTGGCGCAGAGCTGCGAGCAGAGCAGCAGCGGCAGCCACAAGGGCGCGGGCAGATACAGGGCCACCAGGGCCAGCGCACAGGCGCCGCCGCCAAGGCAGGCGCACAGCACCGGGCCCCGGCCGCGCGGGCCGTCGGAAAGGCGGCCGAACCACGGCGCCAGCCACGGTTCCCAGAGCCAGCGCAGGGCCTGCAACGTGCCGGCCAGGGTGGC
>OGXD01001299.1_pt1 | contig 19796 bp, 8 predicted proteins | sample 1576211 | NCBI WGS metagenome assembly OGXD01 (sample SAMEA3541470, study PRJEB24748) | human gut metagenome | biome: human gut; feature: human-associated habitat; material: faeces | place: China | collected 2012
GGGGCAAGACTGAGTTTTATGGGACTGCCGTGCCCGAATCTCGGAACCGGCGGCTATGCATTCCATGGACCGTATGAACATATAACAGTTGAGGGAATGGATAAGAGCGTGGAAATCCTGATGGAACTTGTAAAAATATATGGAATTATTAAAAAAGAATAAATTTTTCTTGCAGAGGCTCTTCAGGTATGCTAAAATAAAAACACGTTGTGTCGAAAAAAGTCCCAGCGTACTCTGGAGAGTCTCATAGAACGGGCGCCGAAGGTGTACGGCAGCAGAGATGCTGCTTATCTCTCAGGCAAAAGGACAGAGAAAAGTCTAAATATGTTCTACTCTTTGGAGGGCTGATTGTATGATCAGCTCTTTTGTTGTTTTCGGACAGCCCAAAGAATCGATCCGTGTCAGTATCAGACAACATGGAAAATAGTCACGGGGCAGATTTTGTGAGGGTGTTCTGGCAGCAGCCAATAAATTATCAAGATTGGAGAGAGAGTAATGTTAGCAGCAGTAAACAATTTTTTGAAGTACGTTGATGATCTGGTATGGGGTGTCCCACTGATCGTAGCAATTCTTTTGACTGGTATTTATCTTACCATTCGTCTGAAAGGTATCCAAATCACAAAACTTCCAAAAGCACTCAAGTACATGTTTGAAAATGAAGAGAGCGGTCACGGAGAAGTTACAAGTTTCGGAGCGTTATGTACGGCACTTTCCGCAACCATCGGTACTGGAAACATTGTCGGTGTGGCAACCGCGATCGTAGCTGGAGGACCGGGAGCGTTATTCTGGATGGAAATTGCAGCCCTGTTTGGTATGGCAACGAAATATTCCGAAGGTCTCCTTGCAATCAAGTATCGTACAACGGACAAACATGGCCATATCCTTGGCGGTCCGTTCTACTATATCGAAAATCGTATCATAGCCACAAGGAATACCAAACAAATCCACCGGGATTATAGCTCATCGGATTATGCTGCTGGTAAGTGAACGGTCCTAATGGCGAATCACTGACATATACTCCGTCGGCATATACCTTAAACTCCGTTCCCGGAGCACCGTACTGAAAATAATATTTTCCGTTATGCTTCGTCATATAAGCTCCTTCGGTAAACGGACGCAACGTCACTTCATCATCATTGTTCATGCCAAACCGTTCCCAGCCATGTTCTTCCGGACGAAGCATCATTATATCATAGATCTTACTGACCGGACGAAAATCATTACGACTGACTTGTACGCCTTTAAGAGGGTATTCATTACTCGAACCATAATAAAGATAGAGCTTACCGTCATCATCCAAAAATAAGCAAGGGTCCCATGAAGGTAATGTATTACGTTCGATAGCACGTTTGAAACGCCCGGACTTGGGAGACGCGCTATACCATACGGGCAATCCTTCATAAGTAGAACCGGTATAGAACAGCGTATCTCCGCTTACAAATGCTGCCGGAGCACACATATCGTCGTCCGTAGGACGACGCTGGAAAGAGGCCGGAGCAAATTCCCAGTCACTTAGATTCTTTGAATAATGGAAGCCTCCCTGGTTCGTGGAAAACAGGAAATACTCATCTTTATAAATTAATCCCATCGGATCGGCAGAAGATCTGAACGATCCGTTAGACTGAACATTGTTGTTATAAGGTTCATAGTTATAACTAATATTCATAGGATTACAATAGGTACGAGTGACAGGATGCGCAGGGTCATACCACCTTGTAGCTTGAGCAGGCTGACGCTGCACAGACTTATGCTTTCCTGATTGCATAACGATTTTCACTTGCCGGTCGTCAACAGCACGTTTTACATTGGCAAAAGATTTTCCCGGATAATAGGCATAAAGATGCACATCGTTATCAGTAGCCTTCAACGTATAACGGCCTTCTATGTTCGTGTTACAATGAACCGGACTCGAGAAAAACATAACGGTAGCCCCTTCAAGCGGATTACCCCGTTCATCTACAACCGTTCCGGTTATTTCGTATTGATTTACTACCGGGATATAGTAGTCGCTTACCTGTCCTTTTACTACTTTTATAGAATCTTCCGGTGGTAATGCGTTCCCTGCCAAGGCAGAGAACGCTATCCCAGAACTTAGTAATATCTTTTTTACTATTCCTGTCATTTCCTAATTTTATTTAGACATAATTACTCGTCAATCGGTTCGTTCGTCAGACTTGGGATATTAGATACCTGATCGAAAGGAAGCGGATAATAGGTTTTATCTTCAGTCCATCCTTTGGAACCAAGCACAGAAGCAGCCTTACCGGTACGAATCAAGTCATTGTAACGTTCTCCCCACTCACAAACAAGTTCCATACGGCGTTCATCAAGGATTTGGTCTACAGTCGCACCATCAATCTCGGACATTCCCGCACGATCACGTACAAGTTTCAATGACGCATCACCATCCTTACCCAAACGTACCTTAGCTTCTGCATTCATCAATAATACATCAGCGTAACGGAATATACGTACATTGTTATTTGCACCATATTTGGTACGACCTGGTGTCAACTGATTTGTCGGAGTATAAGCTTTTCCATTCCAGCAATCTGTTTGAGTAGAGTTCTGCAATTCACGAATCACATCACCGCTTGGAGTAGTTGTACCAGCCAACAGGAACGAAGTCGTAGCACGGATAGTCTCACCACGAGCCGCTGCCCAATCACGGAAATCTTTATATATACCGATAAATCCCCAGCCTGAAATATTTCCGTCGTTCGCCGGTCCTTGGAATACAAACCAGTTATCAGCATCTACCATATCACCTGACCCAAGACCAAAGTCAGTACACTGACATTCGAATAACGATTCATCACAAACCTTACCCGGAATCTTGAATAAATTATAGTAATCATCATAAAGCTTAAATTTCTTGCTACCGATAATATCATCTGTCAATGTTTCAACTTCTCCATAATTACCCTGATTCAGATGTATCTTTGCTGCAAGCATCTCTGCCGAGAAAGCAGTGACAGCACCATAATGAGCCATTTCATTCGGACGTAATCTCGGAGTATGGTCCATCGTATACTGTAGATCTTCAAGAACATATTTATATACAGCATTGATCGTTGAACGGGTCATGTCGGTTTGAGTATTACTACGCAAAATAGTTACCGGACCAAAAGCCTGTACAAGTCGGTAATAGGCATAAGCACGAAGGAACCTCACTTCACCACAGTAAGAGCGGTAATTAGTCATATCATCGTCCGACGTGATATTTTCTGCGTAGGAATCCAGCGATTCAAGAGCAGCATTGGCCACTTTTATGATACCATAATACTGATTCCACATCTCGTTGAGTCCCCAGAAAGAACTGTCGTAGTTGTAGTTACCCATATCAATAAGGGTTGCCTGGTCATCTATACGTCCGGACCAAACATCATCATCACGCACGACAGACAATGGCCATATCACCCAGTGCATACCACCTGTTCTAACTTTAGCATATACTCCGGAAACCGCTTGATACATATTCTCAATTTGAGTAAAGTCTACATTCTCTTCCGGAACCTTATTTTCGGGCTCTTTATCAAGATAATCACATGATGTATTGCATAACATTAATGCTGGCAACGCATATATTAAGATATTCTTTAGTATTCTCATTTTCTTGTTCTTTTGTTAGATTAAAATTAATTTTCCATTCTGGCTTAGAAATCAATCTGGATTCCAAAGCTATAAGTAGATGTCAAAGGATAAACTTCTGTATCCCATCCTTCAGCATCGCTCAACTCCGGAGTGAATGAATTCGCCTTAAATGTCGTGAACGGACGGTCTGCCGTCAGTGAGAAACGGATACCCGGCAATGTGTAATTTCCCATCTTGATATTACGCAAACTATAACCGAGAGTTATGTTCTGAATACGGAAGAAATCCGCACTTTCTACAAAATAAGAGTTCACTCTTTGGTCAGATACATTCCAGCCCTTTACCAATGCTGCTGCAGACGGATGCGAGTTAGTAGAACCCGGTCCGGTCCAACGATTCTCATACTGTGCTTTATCAAAGTTATAATTAGACTGTGCATAACGCAAAGCACGTTTACGGTTGTATATCTGTCCGCCTGTTTGACCATACGTAGTCAATTCAAAATCCAGATTCTTCCAGTTCAAACCAAGATTAATGCCGTATGTAAAATTAGGTATGTAAGAGCCAAGTACTTGGCGGTCATCACCATCAATTACGTTATCACCGTTTACATCTTCATACTTGAAGTCACCCGGTACAAGCTTGTTGGCTACAGCAATCGGATCTTCCGCACATTCTTCCAAAGTTTGATAAACTCCTACAACTTTATATCCATAGTATGAATTCATTTCTTTGCCTACCATATTAATGGTCTTTCCTCCCTTGATAGAGCTCAATCCTCCAAGGTCTTTCACCTTATTCTTCAAATATGAAAGGTTCACTCCCAAATTATATTTGAAGTCTCTTCCGATATTATCATTCCAGTTAAGTGATAAATCAAAACCCGAATTCAGAATCTTACCATAGTTTCCGGCAAGTACGTCATTGCTGAACGGTAAACGCGGAGATATAACAGCTCTTTTTGTCAGGCGATAGAAATAGTCCAAATCTACATTCAAACGATTCTTAAAAGTAGAGAAATTCAAACCGACGTTTGTTTCATCTACCAGCTCCCACTTCAAATAACTGAAATAAGTTGTATTTTGATAGCCTGGGAAAGTAGAGTTTCCAAATACACCGGATGCAGAATTACCTGTGGTAATTGAAGCAAAACCGTCACTTGCAGCTACGTGGTCATTACCCAAACGTCCCCAGCTGGCACGCAGTTTCAGGTAATCGAAGAACTTTTGATCTTTCATAAAATCTTCTTCACTGATAACCCATGCAGCACCAACGGATGGGAAATATCCCCAATGTTCCTGATATTTGGAAGAACCGTCCGCACGCATAGTGAATGTCAACAGATATTTCCCTGCATAGTCATAACTTAAACGGGTGAAATAAGACTGACCGCGATAGCAGTAACCATCATCTCCAAGAGTTACACCTTCAGCATTTCCCTGACTCAAATAAAGCCATTCGTCTTTTCCTTCCGGTACATTATTAGCTTTTCCCCACATATATCTGTACTGTTGTTGCCGCATAGAGTAACCCAACATGGCTCCAAAGTTATGTTTTCCCCACTGATTATTATAGGTCAATATATTATCCCAAATGTAATTGTAATAGTTCGTATCTTTCTTTGTCAATTCTGAAACGGCCTGTTGTTGCCAGCTACTTACATAGTAGGGAGCTATATATTCACGACCACGAATGGCTGAATAATCATAACTATAACTCGTTCTGAAATTTAACTTCTCCGGCAAGAGTTGGAACTGTGCATAGAAGTTAGTCAATACCTGATAGTTCTCATTTTGTGAATCATAATAGTTGGCTGTTGCCACAGGATTGTAGAAGTTAGCAGTGAAACCAACTGCATCAGGTGATGCATACTTGTCGGGGAAAGTATTGTCATTTGCCGGATCATAAACCGGATAAATGCCCGGAGCATTAAATGCTTGCTGCCAAGCTTTATTTTGCGGCAAGACTTGGGTAGAGTTACTAAATACACCATTAAAACCTACCTTCAGCCAGTTGGTTGCTTCATAATCGAGTGCTGCACGGAAATTGAGACGTTTATAATTATTCTCCACATCCATTACACCATCCTGATACAGATAACTCATACCTACGGAATAAGTGCTTTTCTCTGTTCCACCACTAATTCCCAAACTGTGGTTAGTGATAAGCGCACTCCGCAGTAACTCCTTATACCAGTCTGTGTCTGAATCGAATTTCCAGTTATGAAAATCCGGATCGGAATAATCACCGCCGAATTTATCAATAGAAGCCTTCATGGTAGATACATATGCATCATAATTAGCTTCGAGAAGCATAGTAGAATACTCTTGAGAGTTAGCCATTTCTAAAACGTTTGTAGCTTTCTGTACACCTATATATCCGTTATAGGTAATTTTAGCTTTTTGGTTACGCTGTCCTTTTTTGGTAGTGATAATAACAACACCATTGGCAGCACGCACACCATAAATGGCAGCAGCCGAAGCATCCTTCAACACAGACATATCCTGAATGTCATTACTATTGAGGAAATTGATATCATCATAGAACATACCATCCACTACATAAAGAGGCGAGCTGTTGGAAAATGACCCTTTACCACGAATAGCTACCTTCGGCCCTTCTCCCGGAGTACCGCTATTGGTTACGTTTACTCCGGCCACTTTCCCTTGCATAGCAGCCATAGGTGAAGAGGCGGGAGTAGAAAGTAACGCTTCTCCCTTGACTACCGTAATGGGAGAAGTCAAGTCCTTGGCCTTGGCTGAACCGTAACCGATCACAACCACTTCTTCCAGCTTCTGAACATCATCTTTTAATTGAACATTGATTACATTCTTCCCTTTTACAGCAATTTCTTGAGGTATCATTCCTATATAAGAGAAGGTAATAATAGCATCTTCGGGAACGTTTTCCAAAGTATAGTTACCATTAAGGTCCGAGATAGTACCAGTATAGGTACCTTTTACATGAGCAGACGCACCAATGATCGGTTCACTAAAGGAATCAACAATAGTACCTCTGATTGTTTTGTTTTGAGCAAGCAGTGTCTGTAAACACAACACTGCAACTACAAGAAAAGTAATCTTTCTCTTCATTTTTTTACGTATTAGTTGATAATAAGGTTGCTAAAAAATCGATGCAACAAAGGAATGGAGTTTTTAAAATTCTTGCAAAATAACGCATACTACGCTACTACTTTTATGCTGTACAACACTACGTTTTTAGTACGTTTATCGCTTGTAGACACTTATTTTGGCATGTTTTTTCGCTGATTTGGGATTTTTTAATTATTTGATATTATATTTGAAATTATTTTCCATCACTATAATAGAGAGAGTATTCTATGAGACGCACTGATTTTATCTATTTATTATTTATTTTCATAGGAGGATGTTTATCCCCAGTAATAAGTCATGCATCTACATTTATGCCCATTGTGACCAACTATACAGCCAAAGACTACCAAGCGGGATTACAAAACTGGGCTTTAGCTCAAGGAAAGAACGGAGAGATGTACATTGGAAATAATACAGGACTATTATGTTTCGATGGCTATACGTGGAGTAAATATCAAATGCCCGGTAATCAGCTTGTGCGATCCATACTCATTGATGGTGACCGTATTTATGTGGGAACATACGAGGATTTCGGCTATTTCAGCCGCAACTCTCTTGGTATACTTGAATACACTTCCTTATGGAGCCAACTCAAGAATATCGAAACGCACAATGATGAAATATGGAATATACTCAAAATAGGTGAATGCATTTATTTCCAATCATTCAGTTCTTGGTTTAAATATGACGGAAAGAAAGTAACCGCACACTATAACTCTCAACATTTGCCATTGTATTTTCATAAAGCGCATGGACAAATCTATGTACAGATGGTCAACGGTGATTTTTATCTTCTGGAAAATGATGAATATAAACTATTGATTAAACGTAAAGCATTAAAAGATGACTCTGTGGTTGCAGTCATTCCCACCGCAGGAGGAAAAATGATTCTATGTACCGAGTGGAACGGACTTTTTGACTATGACGGAAAGACACTTTCTCCCCACCCTACCGCTATCGATCAGGAATTAAAAAGTCAGCAGATGAATCGTGCCGTAATGATTCCATCAGATTCGACAATCGTACTCGGAACGATCCGCAATGGTATTTATGCCGTTGACAAAGAAGGAAAAGAGAAGTGGCATTATGATATGGAAAATCGTTTATATAACAATTCTGTATTACGGCTTTTCTGTGATCGGGATAATAATGTATGGGCGGCACTTGATATCGGCATTGCATTAATCCATACCGGTTCTCCCTATTCCATTCTGATACCTGACCGCAATTCACAGTCATTCGGAATGGTATATGGGGTCAATGCATTTAATAATAGTCTATATATTGCTACTAACCAGTCTGCCTGGTTGTACTCTTTTGCCGACCAAACAATTGTTCCTATCCAGGGTACCGAAGGACAGAACTGGCATATCAGTACATTTGATTCACAAATTCTGCTGGGAAACAATTTCGGAACTAAAATTATAACGGGAACTGTAGCCAGTAACATCCCTGAAACAGAAACTAGTAGCACGTGTCTGCGCAAATGTATAATTAATGGGCAGGAAGTTCTCATTGAGTCGTCTTATTATAACCTCCGAGTCTATCGTAAATATAATGGTAAATGGAGTTTTTCTCATTCCATTGATGGCTTCTGGAATCCGGTACGCCAGTTCGAGGTCGATCATAGTGGAAATATATGGGCTGCACATATGAGTCTCGGTATCTACAGGATAGAGCTTTCAAGGGATTTAAAAAAGGTGGAAAAGTGCACGTATATCAAATCATTGTCAGACGAAGAGAATAATGCAAGCCTAATGCATGTTATGAAGATACGTGGAAGAGTGGTATTGTCGGACAGCAAAAGAACGTATACTTATGATGATATTAACCAACGTATCATACCTTTCGTACAACTTAACTCCATTCTCAAAAATGGGATTAATATGGCTATACCGGTAGATGATAACCTCTATTGGCTTACCGACTATCGTGGATACACCCTGATAAGATATGATAATGACAATTTCAGGATGGAACGCTTCATCCCTTCCTCTTTTTTCGGACTTGAATGCAATGAAAACAATAATAATGTATATGTAAACAATAACATTACTTATTTCTGTCTCAACAATGGTATAGGGCGTTTGGATATGAATCTGAAAAAAGACACTTTGCTGCAAAGGAATTCTTTACTCATTAGAAAAGCTACTTCTTTGTCGCAGGATTATCAATTGCATCTAATGCCTGTATCTGCCGAAAAGAAAGACAACAAGAAAATATGGGGGGATATAACTTTCCATTTGTCTTATCCTAATTTTAACTGCGAACCTCTCCGTTTTTGTTATCACCTCACGGGAAGTAGCTTGGATCTGATGTCAGAATCAGCCGATCCGGTAGTCACATTTGGTAGCTTAGGGTATGGAGATTATCATTTTACGGCTTCAGTGAAAAATGTCGATGGTCAGGTACTTAGTTCCGTAGAATATTATTTCAATAAACCACGCCCATTTTATCTGTCCATATATGCTTGGATAATATATGTGCTTCTTGCGAGTGTAATAGTATACTTCTACTCTCGTTGGCATGCTGCCAAAATGCTAAGAAAACGTAATAGGGAGTTTGAAAAAGAGAAAATGAAACAGGACTTCAAGATGTTGGAGCAGGAACATATCATTGCGCAACAACGCGAGCAATTACTTGAAGCAGAATTACAGGTCAAAAGTAAGGAATTAGCCAGCCTGGCTCTCGATGCCGTAGTCCAACGTAAAGCGGTTGAAAGCTTGAAAGAGGTTATGTCTGAACAAGAACATAAGGGAATTATCAATCAACATGATATAGACACCATACTAAAACAGATTAACGGAAACCTGAATGAGGAGGAATTCTGGGATATTTACCACAAGAATTTTGATATGATCCATAAGAATTTCTTCCGTAACCTGCGTAAACAATATCCCAGTCTCACAGCCAGTGACTTGAGATTTTGTGCACTGTTACGGCTAAATCTATCGACCAAAGATATTGCGCAGTTCACCAATCTTACTATTCGTGGAGTAGAAACAGCCCGTTACCGAATAAGAAAGAAACTTGCCATTCCCGGAAATATAAATCTTGTTGATTTCCTGATTGACTTTACATAGGAACATTTACTGAATATTCCTTCTAATTTCACACCCCTATTCTGTTGGGATTTTCTAAAGAAACTTTATCTTTGTAATGTCAACAATTAAAAGAATATGGTTCGTTTTAATCTTGTTATCACCTTACTACTAATGATAAGCATAGCTGTCAAAGCCGAACTGACCAACCGGATGTTCGATGTCAGGCATGTAGGCTATGCAGAAGGCCTTAGTAGCCAACGCGTTTTTTCGATTGTCGAGGATGGAGACGGTGCTATGTGGATTGCTACAAAAACCGGAATAGACAGATACAACGGTCATACGGTAAAGAACTATGATTTGCCGGGCAGTTTCTATTATGGTGATCTTGCCGGACGCAGGCTTTACTTATTGTACGACGCACAACAAGGACTGTTCGCCTACGACCACACCGGACGAATCTACCGATATTCCACCATCCTGGATCATTTTGAACAAGTCCTCCACCTGGGACAATTGATTCAGGAAGAAGTCATCTTGAACAAACTCTGTTTGGATAGTGACGGAACCTGGTGGATGGGGGCGGATAAAGGACTATACAAGCAAGAAGCGGACCATCGTATAGTTGCCGTGTTGAAAGGACAATATGTCAACGACATCGCATTTGCCGGCGAGTCGCTTTTTGTGGGCACTTCTAACGGAGTCTGGCAACTGTCACACGCCCTGCCGGATAAGAAACGCCAGCTGCTGGAGGGGTGGAATGTACAAACATTGTTCTGCGACAAACCGAAAAAAGAACTCTGGATAGGCACATTTGGCAGCGGTTTGTCTGTGATGAACCTCGACACTTCCAAAGTGCTTGCGCTGGAGGGACAAGGGAGCACGTTCCTTCATCCGATACGGGCAATTACAGACTATGATGTACATACCATACTCATAGGCGTGGACGGTGGCGGTGTGTATGCGATAGACAAGGACACCAAGAAAGCCCGTTTACTGATGAATACCAAAGATGACACAGATACTTACCTGCGCGGAAACGGCGTATATGCCGTAACCAGAGACGATCAGGGCAACATCTGGATAGGTAGTTATACGGGAGGTGTATCCGTGGCTATCCTGCTGAAACATCCCATTTCGATATTAGCACACGAAAAGGGAAATACCCATTCTCTCATCAGCAACAACGTGAATGATATCGAAGAAAACCCGGATGGCAACCAATGGTTCGCTACCGATGATGGAATCAGCATCCGAAACACCCTGTCAGGCACTTGGAAACACGTGCTGAAAGAAATCGTAACCATTTCTCTTTGCACATCCGGAAATGGGAACGTATGGGTAGGAACGTACGGAGACGGAGTGTATCTATTGGATAACAACGGACGCGTGTTACGCCATCTCACCAAGCAACAAGGGCAATTGACCACCAATTATATTTTCTCCGTCAGACAAGACATGGAGGGAGACTTATGGATAGGAGGTCTGGACGGATGCCTGATCATGTTTGAAAAAGAAAAAGGCAGCAGACAGTCTTTCGACGTGAATTGGGTACAGTCCATTGAACCTATCGACCGAAACCGGGTAGCGGTGGCTACCGTCAACGGTTTTTTCCTAGTGGACAAACATACAGGGAATATACAGCACTATGCCAATTCCCAGGAATTTCACAATCAGAATGTCAGTGCTTATATCATCTCTATGCTGTTCAATGACGACGGAACCGTGTGGCTGGGAACCGAAGGGGGAGGATTGAATCTATATGATATGAAAAACCGGACGGTAAAGACTTTCACCGTTCAAGAGGGATTGCCGTCCAACGATATATATAGTTTGCAGCGAGACGACAAGAAACGCTTGTGGGTCAGCACCGGAAAAGGAATTGCCTTGATAGACAGCCTGCGCGTGTCGAACCTCAACTATGCAGGCAATATAGACAAGGAATATAACAAATCCTCATTTGCCCGGTTGATGAACGGCGAGTTTGTGTATGGCAGCACGGATGGCGCTGTCTTTATCATGCCACTCGACATCTCAACCGTAGACTACTGGACGCTCCTGCGTTTCACGGGGCTGACGGTTGATTATCAAAACGTCCAGGAAGAAGAATCGTTGAGACCCGCCATCCATGATATGCTTGCCGACCGTGCGGTACGGCTCGGCTATAAATACAACTCGTTTACCGTTTCTTTTGAATCTATCAACTATCGTTTCCAGCGCGATATTGTCTATCAGCATATTTTAGAGGGGTATGACAATGACTGGAGCAAACCGTCTGCCGAGGGCAAGGCATCCTACACCAAGGTATCGCCGGGCACTTATCTTTTTAAAGTGCGCAGCCTGCGACGCAGCGACGGAAAGACTATCTCCGAAAGCACCTTAGAAGTGAAAGTGAGCCAGCCATGGTGGAACTCGTGGTGGGCTTGGACTATTTACCTATTTATAATAGGCTTCGTTTTCTATTTCATCCTGCGCTATAAGAGCAACCAGCTCCAAAAGAAATACGACGAAGACAAAATACGTTTCTTCATCGACACGGCGCACGACATTCGCACGCCGGTAACGCTTATCATGGCGCCACTGGAGGATTTGAACCGGGAACAGGATCTCTCGGACAAAGCCCGTTATTACCTGAATCTGGCCCATGAAAGTACCCAGAAACTCCATTCGCTCATCACACAGTTGCTCGAATTTGAAAAGGTAGACGCCCACAAGCCATCCTCTTCATCGGTTCCGCTTTGTCTGAATGAAGTTTTGCTGAAAGAAGTCTCCGTCTTCCGGTCTTTTTGCGAGAAGAAGCAGTTGACACTGAATCTGACCCAACCCGACGAATCCGTTTTCGTTTCGGCCGACAAACACCTGATAGAGATGTTACTCGACAATCTTCTTTCCAATGCCTGCAAATACACCATGCCCCAGGGAGAAATCAGTCTGGATTTGAAAGCCACGAAACGCAAAGCCATCCTTTCGTTGAAAGATAACGGAATAGGCATACCGAAGAAAGCGAAAAAGCATATCTTCTCCGATATTTACAGAGCCGAAAATGCCCGGCAGTCACAGGAAGAAGGAACCGGATTCGGACTGTTGCAGGTGCAACGCATTGTAAAGATGCTGCATGGAAAAATCACTTTCTGTTCCGAGGAGGGCAAGGGAACTACTTTCATCGTAACATTGCCGCGAACCACCACCGTAGCCGAACCCGTGTCGCACGAATCATCCCTCGAACACCTTGCCGGCACATCGGATAATAACAGCCCCGAAACGGATAAAATGAAAGATCCGGACGACCGGAATACATTGCTCATTGTAGAAGACCACGAAACTCTCCGTCACTACCTCCGCCAGACCTTTGAACACCTCTATCGGGTGATTGATGTTGCCGACGGACACGAAGCTATCGCCTGTCTCGCCAATGAATATCCGGACATCATCCTCTCCGACGTCATGATGCCCGGCATACGGGGTGACGAGCTTTGCAGAATGGTCAAGGAAAATCCTGACACATCAGGTATTCCCGTCGTTCTGCTGACGGCAAAGGCTAACCACGAAGCAATAGTGGAAGGATTGAAGAAAGGCGCGGATGATTATATCCCCAAACCATTTAGTACAGAGATACTGAAATTGAAAGTACAAGGATTGATTGACAATCGAAACAGGCAACGGCAGTTTTTCATGCGGCAAGCCATCGCTCAAGTAGAGGCGGGCGGCAAACGTGACGACAATGAAAGCAATGAAAACAATGAAAGTATCGACAACAAAAACGTAACGACAGCAAGCGAAACAATGGCCGAGGGCGACCGCCGGTTTATCATGCAAGCTACCCGGTTTGTTCTTGAACATTTGGATGAACCCGATTTCAACATCAATCTCTTATGCCATGAAATGGCAATGAGCCGAACACTATTCTACAGTCGCCTTAAATCACTGACGGGAAAAGGGCCGCAAGAGTTTATTCGTATCATCCGGCTACAAAAAGCTGCCGAACTGCTGAAAGAAGGTAAAAGCGTAACCGATGTCGCCACCGAAACCGGATTTGTCAACACGAAGTATTTCAGTTCATTGTTCAAGAAACAATTCGGGATGCAACCGAGTAAATATAGTGGTAAATAGACAAGTATTAAAGGTATAGAAATGAGCTAAACGATCATTTGTTTTTAGACATAAGAACAAAAGAACATAAATGCTGCGCTTTGAAAATTATTTCTGTTGCTTATTGAACGGCTATTTTATTTTTTGTTCTTATGTTCTTATGTCTGAATTAAATTCCTAACTAAAAACCGCATGGTTTGGAATCAATTGCCACTAATGATTTTATTAGTTATTTTTAAGCAATCGTTTACCTATTGATAGTTATTTCATTGCCTAAGGAGTTTTCGTTTGACTATAGTCAAGCGATAGTTCAACATATGTCAAGCGTTCGTTCAACAACTGTCAAACGAAAACTCCTTAGGCAATTGAAAAAATAATATAAGCAAGAGAAAGAAATAAAAACTGCATATTGACGAGTTATTGTCAGCAATAGTATCTTGGGATCATTCCGTACAGCAACAATCTTCGAAAAAGAATGGGTAAGATAACGTCCGTTCGATAAAAATCAGCAGATTTGTCAGCAATCAAACCTAATATGTCAGCAATCTGACCATCGTTTCAGCCGGATATTAGCATCTTTGCACCAAGCTTTACAAGTATAAAGCACATATTACGTTTAACCTTTAAAATGCTAAAACGATGAAAAAAGTAGCACTATTCCTATTTTTATCCGTTTGCTTCGCGCAACAATCCTGTTCGTCGGATTCTGTTGGAACGGAACCGGAAGAAAATCCACAAGACATTCTTTTTAAAGACGATTTCAACTTTTTCGACGAAAAAGTATGGACGAAAGAAACTCATGAACCCGGTTGGACCAACCAAGAGCTACAGGCATACGATGCCGCTCATGTATCGGTAGGAAAAGACGGGGATAAATCGGTTCTGATTCTTACCGCCGAACGCAAAGGGAATAAAATCTATTCAGGCAGGATCAATTCAAAAGGAAAAAAGAGTTTCAAGTATCGCAAGATAGAAGCAAGCATCAAGCTTCCCAAGACTAACGGCGGACTATGGCCTGCTTTCTGGATGATGGGAGACAACGACAAACAGTGGCCGGCATGCGGGGAGATTGATATTATGGAAATGGGAGAACAGAGCGGAATGGCTGCGGGCGATTCGGAAAAACAAGTGAACACCGCCATTCACTATGGCCCCAGCGCAGCGGCTCACGAACAGCAATACTACAAAGCCAATGTTGCCAACAGCCTACAAGACGGCAATTATCACACCTACTCCCTGGATTGGGATGAAAACAACCTGACAATATCCATTGACAACGTCAAGTTTCATACGTTCGACATTAGCTCGAACACATACTTTCATGACAACTTCTACATCCTGTTCAACCTCGCCGTGGGAGGTGCGTTTACAGGAATTACCGATATTAATAAACTGACGGGCCTGAAAGACGGTCAGAAAGTGAATATGTACATCGACTGGGTGAAAATATTATAGGAATCTTAAATATACATGCTATGAATATGGAAAAATGTAAGTATCTACTGTTTTGCGGAACACTCGCCCTTTGGATGGCGGGAAGTTTCCAGCAAGTGTATGCAGCAACGGAACCAAGTTCCCAAGCTATTCAACAACAAAGCAACAAGGTAACCGGAAAAGTGAGCGATGCCACAGGTCCCATCATTGGGGCTTCCGTAGTGGAGAAAGGAACTGCCAACGGAACGATTACCGATCTGGATGGAAATTTCAGTTTGAATGTAAAAGCGGGAGCTACGCTCGTTGTCAGCTACGTGGGTTATAAATCCGAAGAAGTAAAAGCGGGAAGAGGTCCTTTGAACATCACCTTGAAAGAGGATGCCAAAGCATTGGATGAAGTGGTAGTTACCGCCCTTGGCATCAAGAGAGAGCGCAAAGCGTTGGGCTACGGCATTGATGAAGTGAAAGGTGAAGCCTTGACCAAAGCGAAAGAGACGAATCTCATCAACTCCATGGCAGGACGTGTGCCAGGCTTGGTAGTCAGCCAGACCGCCGGTGGTCCTTCCGGTTCTACGCGCGTTATTCTGCGAGGCAGTACCGAAATGACCGGCAATAACCAGCCTCTTTATGTAGTGGACGGTGTACCTTTGGACAACACTAATTTCGGCAGTGCCGGCACAAACGGAGGCTTCGACTTGGGCGACGGTATTTCGAGCATCAATGCCGATGACGTAGAAAACATGTCGGTATTGAAAGGCCCTGCGGCATCTGCACTTTATGGTAGCCGTGCCAGCCACGGTGTTATCTTGATTACAACCAAGCGAGCCAACAAGGATAAAATCAGCGTGGAATATAACGGAACGCTGACTTTCGACACCCAACTTGCCAAATGGGATGAAGTGCAACAGATATATGGTATGGGAAGCAACGGTACTTATAGCTATGATGCCATATCCAACACAAACAAAAGTTGGGGCCCCAAAGCGGACGGTTCAAACATGTTGAAGTATTTCGACGGCGTAGAACGCCCTTTCCTCATTGTCCCCGACAATACGTCCAACTTCTTCCGCACAGGTATCACCGCCACCAACTCCGCCATCATAGGTGTGAACAGCGGAAAAACCGGAATTCGCTTTACCTATACGGATATGCGCAATAAAGACATTGTTCCCCAGACGCACATGAGCCGTGACATTTTCAACCTGCGCGCCAATACGTCTGCAGGAAAGGTAGACTTGGATTTCAGTGTCAACTATACACGGGAAGACGTGAAGAACCGTCCGGCTCTGGGCGACAGCAAGTCCAATATCGGTAAAAACCTGATGACCCTTGCCACCACCTACGACCAGGAATGGTTGCAAACCTATCAGACTGCCGACGGCGAATATTCCAACTGGAACGGCATGGATCCCTACAACGTGAATCCGTACTGGGATATCTATAAGAACTTCAACAAATCCAAGAAAGACTTGTTCCGCATGAACGGCAAGGCCGTATGGAACATCGACCCACATCTGAAACTTCAGGCAACGCTGGGTGCCGAACTCAACTGGTTCACGTTCGATGATTACAAAGCACCTACCACTCCCGGATTCGAAGCCGGAAGACTTCAAAACAGTGCTTTCCGCAACCGCATGTACAACTTTGAAGCGTTGGCTCTCTACAACAACCATTGGGGTGATTTCGATTTCAATGCTACATTAGGCGGCAATGTATATAAGGTGAACAACCAGACCACCGTTACCACCGCTCAAGACATGAAGATACGCGATGTCCCTTCATTGACGAGCTTCAACGAGATCAGTGTAGTGCCCGGCAGTTACCGCAAGCAGATTAATTCGGTTTACGGAGCAGTGAACGTGGGATGGAAACACATGCTTTACCTCGATGCTACGTTGCGTGGCGACCAATCGTCTACCCTTCCCACTGGCAACAACATGTATGTGTATCCTTCTTTCTCCGGTAGCTTTGTATTCTCCGAGCTGACAAAACTGGGCGACCTCCTGCCTTACGGAAAGGTGCGTATGTCATGGGCCCAAGTAGGTAGCGATACCGATCCTTATCAATTGGGACTCGTCTATACGAAATCCAAATATGCTTATCCCGGATATACCATCGGATATATCGATAACGGAACCATCCCCAACAAAGACTTGAAACCAACCAAAACAAACTCCGTGGAAATGGGATTGGAATTGAAATTCCTGAAGAACCGTATCGGACTGGATTTCACCTACTATTCTCAAATCAGTAAAAACCAGATTATGGGAATGGCAAGTTCCTGGACAACCGGTTACAACTATCGCTTGATTAATGCCGGCAAGATAGAAAACAAAGGTATTGAGATTGCCCTTAGCACACGACCGATTCAAACACGCGATTTTTCCTGGGACATTAATCTGAACTTCTCCAAAAACAGCAACAAAGTAAAAGAACTGGATGGCGAATCAGATATGTTTGAACTGGAAAAGGCGTCTTGGCTCGACGTTCAGGTGGCCGCTAAGGTAGGCGAGAACTTTGGTTCTATTGTAGGCCCGGACTTCCAACGGAACGAAAAGGGAGATATTCTGATTGACCCGCAAACCGGTCTGCCGCAATATGACAAGAGCAACCATGTATTAGGTAATGCCTCTTGGGACTGGACAGGTGGATTACTCACCAACTTTACCTACAAGAATCTCTCGCTGGTAGCAGTATTCGATGTGAAAGTAGGCGCCGACCTCTATTCTATGTCTGCCCGTGCTGCTTACGAATCGGGTAAAAGTCCGGAAACATTGGCAGGACGCGACGCCTGGTATCGCTCGGAAGAAGAAAGATTGGCAGCCGGCATTGCAAAAGGAGCCGATAACTGGAAGCCGACAGGCGGATTCGTTGCTCCGGGTGTCATCGACAACGGTGATGGGACATATCGTCCCAACGACATCTACATCAATCCGGAAGACTACTGGATGAGCGTTTGCCGTAATGCACCTTCTATGTTTATTTACGACAACTCATACGTGAAATGCCGTGAGCTGACGTTGAGTTACAATGTACCCAAATCCTGGCTGAAGAATGTAGTAAGCGGACTGACCGTTTCGTTCGTTGCCCGCAATCCGTTCATCGTATGGAAGAATATCCCGAATATCGACCCGGATTCCAACTACAACAATACCACCGGTATGGGACTTGAATACGGTTCGTTGCCTTCACGCAGAAGCTATGGTTTTAATGTAAATGTGAAATTCTAAAAAGATATATCATGAGACAATCTAAATACATCACAATCATCACGATGGCATGTGCCCTGTTTTTCGCTTCTTGCAGCGATGAATACATGGAAAACATGAATACCGACCCTTCCAAGGCCGCTACCATCGACCCGAATGCGCAGCTCACCACTGCCCAACTGCAAACGTACGGAGACCTTAGTATGATGGAAATCTACCGTAACTACCATTATGCATTCACCCAACAACTGATGGGATGTTGGAACACCACCAACTACGGCGGACGCCATACGCTAGACAATAATGAAATGAGCCGTATCTGGACATCGTTCTACACTCAATCCCTGAAGAATATCATTGATGCTCAATATCGCACAGCCGAAGATGCAGAGAAAGTGAATATCAACTCTGTACTCCGCATTTATCGGGTTTATCTTATGTCTATCATCACCGACACTTACGGAGACGCTCCTTTCAGTGAAGCCGGCCTGGGATTCCTCGAAGGAAAGTTCAATCCGAAGTATGACAAACAGGAAGATATTTACAACGCTTTCTTTCTGGAGCTGGAAGATGCCGTCAATAAAATCGATCCGACCAAAGATAAAGTGACAGGTGACCTCATCTATGCCGGTGATGTAACTAAATGGCAACAACTGGCAAACTCGCTTCGCCTACGTTTTGCCATGCGAATATCCAGTGTCAATCCTACAAAGGCACAAACGGAATTTGAAAACGCTTTGGCTGCCAATGGGGGTGTGATAACGGACGCCTCAAGCGATGCGCTCATCAAATACATGACAATCGCATTTAGTTTCGGACAAGAAGCTTACTCTGATTATCGCGGAAATTCATTGTCACAGTTGTTGTTCGGCAACGACCCCGCTAATAATCCAAGTTACCTCTGTTCCACTTTCTTTAATCAGTTATACAATTCCGGTGACCCCCGTACATTCAAAATTTCCCGTTGTTATTATGACGGGCTGATGAGTGCCACCAGTCCCGACAATCGTGTCGACATCACCCAAGAGATGATTGAAAAAGGGATTGCTTTCAGTCCGCGCGACCCAGGTGCCTACTCGTGGGAACCATGGCCTACAGGGTACGACAGCGATATTTGTGCGGAATTAGCCGTTAACAACCCTTCCGTTACAGCAACCATGGCTCGTGAAGTGGAACCCAAACTTGCCAATAATTTCCTAAAAAGCGACAATCCGGGCGTAGTGATGACCTCTGCAGAAGTGAAGTTCCTGATGGCGGAAGCTACCGTGAAAAAATGGAATGTCGGCAGTGTGTCAGCAGAAGATCTTTACAAGCAA
>OGXD01001300.1_pt1 | contig 19793 bp, 10 predicted proteins | sample 1576211 | NCBI WGS metagenome assembly OGXD01 (sample SAMEA3541470, study PRJEB24748) | human gut metagenome | biome: human gut; feature: human-associated habitat; material: faeces | place: China | collected 2012
TCTATGAAACATAATACATTTCTCGTCAAGCCAGCGTCTAGCCTGTGCAATCTGCCAGCCCACCGGTGGTGGACTTGATCAGCGGGTTGGGGGAAGTACCAATGGCCATAATCACGCAGTCCGCGTCGATCACAAAATCCGAGTCCGGCACCGGCACCGGGCGGCGTCTGCCGGTGGCGTCCGGCTCGCCCAGCTCCATCCGGATGCACCGCACGCCGGTTACATTGCCGTCGTCGCTGCCCAAAATCTCTACCGGGTTGGTGAGGGTTTGGAACCGGATTTGCTCCTCCTGGGCGTGCTGCACTTCCTCCTGCCGGGCAGGGATCTCCTCAAAGGAGCGACGGTAGAGCACATACACTTCCTCCGCACCCAGCCGAATGGCAGAGCGAGCCGCATCCATGGCCACATTGCCGCCGCCTACCACGGCCACCTTGCGGGCGTGGTAAATGGGGGTGGTGCTGCCGGGCTGGTACGCTTTCATCAGGTTTACCCGAGTCAGATACTCATTGGCAGAGTACACCTCTTTCAGGCTCTCGCCGGGAATGCCCATAAACCGGGGCAAACCGGCACCGGAGCCGATATACACCGCCTCAAAGCCATCTTCAAACAGATCGTCAATGCTCATGGAGCGACCGATCACCACATTGGTAACAATCTTTACACCCAGCGCCTTTAAGCCGTTTACTTCCAGCTCCACGATCTTCTTGGGCAGACGGAACTCCGGAATGCCGTACACCAGCACACCGCCGGCAATATGCAGCGCCTCAAACACCGTTACATCATAACCCAACCGGGCCAGATCGCCGGCGCAGGTCAATCCGCTGGGACCACTGCCGATCACGGCTACTTTGTGCCCGTTTTGTTCCGGTACGGCGGGCCATACTTTGCAGTGGCTGTTGTGCCAGTCTGCCACAAAGCGCTCCAGACGACCGATGCTCACCGCGTCGCCCTTAATGCCCCGCACGCACTTGCTCTCGCACTGGCGCTCCTGGGGGCACACCCGGCCGCAGACTGCCGGCAGGGAGCTGCTTTCGCTGATGATCTGATAGGCGGCCTCAAAGTCGCCCTCTGCCACCTTGGCGATAAAATCCGGAATATGAATCTGCACCGGGCAGCCGGAGATACAGGGCTTGTGCTTGCAGTGCAGGCAGCGCAGCGCCTCGTCCATGGCCGTCTGCGCATCGTAGCCGATAGCTACCTCTAAAAAGTTCTTGTTGCGCACCAGTGGCTCCTGATGAGGCATTTCATTGGCCTTTAAGGGATTCATCAGTCCTGCACCTCCTGTCGCAGCAGGTTGCAGTCCGCTTCCCGCTCAAAGTCTTTATACAGCGCAGCCCGTTCCATAGCCGCGTCAAAATCCACCAAATGGCCGTCAAACTCCGGCCCGTCCACACAGGCGAACTTGGTCTCACCGCCCACCAGCAGACGGCAGCCGCCGCACATACCGGTGCCGTCGATCATAATGGGGTTCATAGACACAACGGTGTGGATCCCGTACTTCTCCGTGGTCTTGCACACAAACTTCATCATCACCAGCGGGCCGATAGCAATCACCAAATCATATTGCTCACCGCTTTGAATCAGGCTTTCCAGGGCATTGGTCACCAGCCCCTTTTCACCTACGGAGCCGTCGTCGCTCATGAGCACATACCGGTCGCTGACCTTCTCAAACTCCTGCTGCAGAATCACCAGATCCTTAGTACGGAAGCCCACAATGCTGTGCACCTGGGCGCCGTTCTCATGCAACGCCTTGGCCACCGGGTACGCAATGGCGCAGCCCACGCCGCCGCCAACCACAGCCACCTTGCGGTAGCCGGTAACCTTGGTGGGATTGCCCAGCGGGCCTACAAAGTCCTGCAAGCTGTCGCCCACCTCCAGCCGTGCCAACTGCTTGGTGGTAGCGCCCACCAGCTGGAAGATAATGGTCACCGTACCGGCAGTGCGGTTATAGTCCGCCACCGTCAGGGGGATCCGCTCGCCACGGTCGTCCACCCGCAGGATCACAAACTGACCGGCCTGGGCTTTCTTTGCCACATAAGGCGCCTGAATTTCCATACGCACAACGGTCGGGTTCAGCACCTGCTTGGCAACGATTTTATACATAGAATCACCTACTTGAAATTAGACACTTTTTAGAAAAAACGCCGCATAACCGGTATGCAGCGTTTTTGATATTATACCAATTCCCGCTTATAAGTCAACATTTATCAGCCGGAAATCGGAATTTTTAAGAATTGTTAATAAATCTGCATTATTTTGGATGGGTTTTTTAGTAATAATTCCGCCCCTTGCCAAATGCTCCGGGGTGTGAAAATCGGAGCCGGAGACCATCAGCTTGCCGTTCTCTTTGGCCCACGCCAGCGCCTGGGCGTTGCGCCGATCGTCCGTCTTGCCGTTATACACCTCTACCCCGTCAATATTCTTCGGGTCCGTGCGGCGAATACCTACACGGAAAGGGTGCGCCTGGTAAATGAGAAAGCCGTTTTGCTCGCACAGGGCTTTGACCCCCGGCTCCCACACATTCATCAGATTGCCGGCGTTCTTGACAAAATCCTCCGTCACGCCGTAGATCAGGTAGTCGTTGGCGGTCCAGTAGTGGCGCAGCTCCATACCCAGCAGCACAGTAAAGCCCTCCGGGGCCGCCGCCTTCATTCGCCGATAACCGGACAGGTAAAAATCCGCCGCCTTTTGGGGGCACGCCAGCCGGTGAATGGGAAAGGTCATGGGACTGTAATGGTCCGTAACCACAATGCCGTTGTACCCGGCCTCCACATACATCTCCACGATCTTTTCCGGCTCTACCCGCCCGCAGCGGCTGACGGCGCCGGTGTGGCAGTGAAGCTCATACTTATATTCCATAGCCGTGCCTCCCATTCATATCTAAAAAATATTATATGCCCTTTTGCCTCTGCCGTCAATCGTGCCGTCTTTACAAAAATAAAAAAATATGTTATACTTTTTTTGACTATTTGGTGAAAAAAGGAGTAAAAATGGGAAAGACAAGTGCCAAACTGGAACCATATCTTACCGAACTGGAACCGTATCTGATAGACGCAGAAAATCAATATAAAGCCAGCCCCTACTTTGCTATAAGAGCGGACTATTACGAAGCACGACAAAGTTGTGAGATTGACGATCACATGATTTTGTATGAAGCGTTTTACGGCAGAGGGATCACCTGCAATCCGGGTGCATTATTCCGCTATCTGCTAAGCGACGCTCGCTTTTCCGATTACACACATGTGTGGGTCTTGGAAGAAAGTGCGGATCGGGACAGAATCATTGCAGAGTTCGCAGACAAAGCAAATGTTCGCTTTGTTGAGCCGTTTACAAACGACTACTTAAAATATCTTTCCACCGCCAAGTATCTGATCAACAATAGCACATGGCCAAATTACTTTTCTAAAAAAGAAGGTCAGGTCGTCATCAACACCTGGCACGGTATTCCACTAAAAAGCCTGTATTATGATATTCCGGGTGCAAATATAAATAATGCCAATGTGGTCCGCAACTTTTTGTTGACGGACTACTTGCTAAGTCCTGTTCCCTTTACCACAGAAAACTATAAAACCGCAGGTAAACTGGATGGTATTTTTCCCGGTAAAATTATTGAGACCGGCTATCCCCGCATTGATCGCACTTTGAATGTAGATCGTGCACAAATCCAAAAAAACTTGCTGGACAGCGGTGTAAACTATGACCCAAACAAGAAATTGATTCTATGGGCACCTACCTGGAGAGGCAAAAAGTTCGGCACACCGGATGTAAATCCGGAGGAATATCTGGAATTCGCAGAAACACTGTACAAATATATTGATAAAGACCGCTATCAAGTGCTCTTCAAGCCGCATCAGATCGTTTACAAAACATTGCGTGAAAAAGGACTGCTACAAGACACCTTTGTTCCCGCTACGATAGATACAAACGCCCTTTTAGGCATTACCGATATACTCGTTTCTGACTATTCCAGCATTTTCTTCGACTTTTTGGCCACCGATCGACCGCTGCTCTTCTACATTCCCGATTTAGATATTTACACAGAGGAACGCGGGCTCTATCTGCCGGTAGATACCCTACCGGGCCCCATCAGCCAAGATGCAGACCAAATCGGGCGTTGGTGCGCACACATTGATCAATATAACACATTTTTTGATTCTCAAAAATACACCGCAGCAAAGGAAAAATTTGTTTGTAACGATGATGGGCATGTATGCGAGCGCGTGGTGAATGCCGTATTTTTTGGTGACAACACGCATTGTTTAACACTACCGACCAAAAAGAAGAAGCTGTTGTTCCATACAGACGGTATCTTGGCAAACGGCATTAGCTTTTCCATGCAAAACCTGCTCAACCAAATTGACTGCGATAAGTACGATGTTACTTTTTACGCCATAGGGAAAGCCAAAGACATCAGCGAATATTTAGACGCAATTCCAAAGGGCGTTCGGGTCCTGTACAGGATCGGAAGTATGATCATCGACCGAGAAACCTATGCCCGCAAGGAATACTGCATGGATCATGCGATCATCGAAACTGATGACAATCCGATCTTTCCAAAAGCGTTTTATAATGCCGAATTTCATCGTGCATTTGGGGACGCCCAGTTTGACTGTATCATCAATTTTTCCGGGTTCAACGCATTTTGGGCTACTGTCTATTTTTCTCAGCGTCATATTCGCCAAGTCATTTGGATGCACAATGTGATGCAATCCGAATATGACCGCTGTGTCAATGGCCATTACACATTTCGGCGTCACTTAGATACAATTTATCGTCTGTATCCTTACTTGGATAAGTACATGAGTTGCTCTCATGCTGTTATGGAAGTCAACCGGGCAGATCTTGCGACGCCGGAAACATACAGCCGATTTGGTTATGCCAAAAATTTGACTAACAGTGCCCGTGTCTATAAAGGTGTGGCGCAACGGCAGATCGTCCACATGGACAGAGCGCCTTATCTTCTTATTTCCAACGCAGCAAACACATCAAGTTATACATTGGTTCCTGCACCCAAAAAGGAGCAAACTTGTTTTGCGACCATGGGTCGATTGGCAGATGCGAAAAATCAGGCGCGACTGATCGACGCCTTTGCTTTGCTGTGTAAAAAAACAAAAAGAGAAGATTTGCGTCTTTATATCATCGGCGACGGTCCGCTGCGCAACAAACTGCGCAAGCAGATCACAAAGCTGAAGCTCACCGGGAAAGTCATCCTCACCGGCAATATCAGCAATCCGTTTGCACTGCTGGCCGATTGCGATTGCTTTGTTCTGCCCTCTTTTTACGAAGGTCAGCCCATGGTATTGTTGGAGGCGCGCACGCTGCATCTGCCTATTATCGTATCTGATTTTTCCAGCGTGAAGGATAGTCTATATCCAAACGGACAACTCTGTATCGGCATGGAGACCGAAGACATTCTGAACGCATTACAAGCCTTTTTAGACGGCCAAGTCCCCAACGACTATACCTTTGACCCGGACCAATATAACCGCGAAGCTATGGCAGAATTTGAAGTCTGCTTAGAAGACTAAGGAGGAAAAACAAAATGGAAGAATATCCAGTCTCTTTCCAAGACTATACCTTGTTCCACTTTGACGAACCTTTTGAGCAGACCGAATATTGCAAACAACTGGATCAACCGCTTAATTCCAAATCGATTTTGATCCTCACCAAATCCAAAGCCAGTCTGCCCCGAGTAAAGAAGTTGGCAAAAGCCGCACGCATTGCCGGACTGGAGGTATATGTCCGTGAATACTTTGCAAAGACCTTTGCCGACAACAAACATGTGCACCCGGTAGAAAAAAACACACCGGCGTACTACAATGCCATGGCTACTGCCAAATGGGTCTATACCGATACGGTGCTATATACGGATTTTGCCAAACAGCCGGGGCAAGTGCTTATTGAGCAGGTAGAACTCCAGCCGACCAACTGCAAAAATCGCGTACATTTAACATCACTGGAGAACAAAGCAGACTATCATGTGCACACCAAAAGCCGCAAGGGAAACATTTCCGAGTCTGCGCTTCTATGCAAATTGGCATTACGACAGCTGCCCCCTAAAGCCCAGACAACAAATAAAACCAATTTGCTGTTTGTGATCAATTTCAAGTATTATAATCCTTTCTTTTCATTTTTCACCAGACTTACGGAGCGACTGGACTACAGTCGGTACGATATTACATTATTATTGGAAGGGAAATACGCAGACCAGTATGCAACTCAATTAGAAGCGCTGGACCCTCGCGTGCATTTGGCTGTCAAAAGAGGTAAAATGCTCTGCGATGCAGAAACCAATCGTCGACTGGCTTATTTGAAGTACGAACACCACTTTATTGAGGAACCGGCCGATATATCTGCTTTCATATCCGATGAACTTTTTGTTCGTGAGCAAAGGCGCTTACTGGGAGACAAGTCTTTTGATTGTATTTTCAATTTAAAGTATGATGTCTTTTATTGGCGCTGGTTGCTGCGTTCTTATAACGGCACGAAAATAATCGCCAATCTGAATAATTATCGATCCACCAATGTGGACGCCCTACAGAAAAAGACAGGTCACATTAAGGAACACGAATTTAGCTTGTTCCTTAATCAAGATGCCGCAAATGCGGCAGCCGAATTTGACAATGAAAATCTCTGTACGGCCTTTGATTTGTTGCCATATATTCCTCTAAAGCGCAACAAAGACAAAGAACAAGCAACCGCTCCAGTTCTTGAAATGCCCAACAAACAGCAAGTGCTGGTGGTAGATAAGCAGTACAAAAGCGGACTGGATACCCTGAGCATTACCACTATACCGGTATTTGATGCGCCCCCGGATTACATAGTGCTTGACAATCACACTCCCGCCGCTACTGCGCTACATCAGGTTCAGATGCTCGCTGAACAAGTCAAACAATTAATTGTCTTTGACTTTTTCTCTGTTTTTACTTATGCTGAACGCAGTGCCATTCGGCACACGGACAATATCTGCTATTTAAGTTCGCCTAATGTCTACCTGTCCCTACAAAACGAATTAGGCAACTGTTGGCTCCCTGCTGTGCAGTATCTGCCCGGTGTGCAAATGGAAGCACAAGAATACGGTCACACGATCCGTTATTTTGATGAAAATAACAAAGTAACAGAAAAAGATCAAATATTTGACATAAACGAGTGGCTTTACAAGATACAAAATGTTTAAAAAGAGTAAGTCCCGCAGAATTAAACTGCGGGACTTACTTTTTTTGTATTAGTAGTTTTTAGACTTTAAGAATTTGTAAATTCGTTGGCTGTTGTGGTGGTCACGGAACATAAAATACTGCTTGGCCATTTTGCGGTACTTGGGCTTCATTTCAAAGCCCGATGCCGCATAACTGTCCAGGCAGGGCACCAGGTCCTCCACCTGTGTAAACCGGTCGCCGGGCAGTTGGGTGGTCATATCCAGATAGGAGCCGTGCACCTGGTTATACAAGTCATAGTCAAACTGGTAATACACCACCGGCTTATTTTGATACAGCACATCCCAGCACACGCTGGAATAGTCCGTCACCAGCAGCTTGCAGCGCATCATCAGTTCATTCAGCGGCTGCTGGCCAAAAGGAATACAGGTGACCCGGGGACTGATCTTGTCCTTAAAATTATTCATATACCCGGCAAATTTGGGGTGCAGATAGAACACCAGGCGGGTATGATTGCGCCGGAGCATCTCGTCCAGCGCCGGATCTGTCAACAAAGCGGAATAATTTTTGTAGTAATCGCTTTGCAAGAAGGTTTCGTTATCTACTTCTTCCAGCCAAGAGCGCCAAGTGGGCATCATCAGAATAAACGGATCGTCCGATGTGGACTTGTCCCCCAGCACATCCCAGCGGGCAAAGCCGGTAATGGGCACATTCTCCGGTTCGTAGTCAAACTCCCGCACCACAATATCGTGCTCCGGCCGGGAGCAGGTGACAAAGTAGGTCATGGGGCTGCTGCCATTTTTGCCAAACAGCTGGTCCACCCGCTTCATAGCGGTAACGCCATGCTGCAAAAACAGCTCTTCCTTTTGCTTAATGGCTCGGCGCACAATGCTGGGCTTAGAGCGCCACACATACAAATGGGAGGTAGAGTCGGAAGAAATGCAAATCTTCATAGACAGGCTCAGCAGCATGTGCTTGAGACTCATAAAGGGCACCACCTGGCGGCCGTAACCGGCCACATTCTTGTAGTCCGGCTCCCGAGGGTCCATAATATAATAGATATGCCGCCGCTCTTTCTCCGGCAAGTGCTCCATACAGTATTTGAAGAAATAGTAGCTGTTGTCCTGGGCGGTCTTACAGAACTTCTCATACACCACCCAGTTCTTTTGCCGCTGCCAAAGAGGACGGAACAACATATACAGTGTATAGGCAGTAATCTCCCGCAGGCGCACCGCCGCCGTGTCGTACTCGCACAAGGGGCGATAACAGTAGCACAACTGGCCGCCCTTTCTGTAGTAGGGGAACAAAATATGGGTATCGTCCACCAACGCCTGGCAGTTGGTAAAGAACAGCTGCCACCGTTGCAAAGGCTTGGCAGACACGATCTTCACCGGATACACGGCGCCAAACTGGCGGATCTGCACATAAGCGTCCCAATACAGCTCCTTCAGCGGCAAGTGCGCGTCCAGCTGCAGATCCAGACGCACTGCACTGCCGCCGCGGCGGCGCTTGACCCGTGTGTCAAACGGCACGGCGATCTCTTCTGTCTTGGAACGGTACTGCAACACGCCGCCCACCACCTGGTCCGGTTCGATTCCCTTAAGCGCCAGGTGCATGGTGCACCGGTGGCCCTTGCAATGCAGCCTCTGCAAGGCCGCGCCCCGCTGCAATCGGTTCATTGCCAGCTCCGGTGTGGTCAGCCAAACAGTCAGGCACCGTGGGGCATTTTTCTTATTCTCCAAGAACGGCAACAGCACGAGAGGCTGGGGCTGCCGCTCCGCAGAAAAGACGGCCAAAGCCGCCTGCCGATCCGGCAGCAGTCCATTCTCCGCCGCACGGCGAAAGGCCGGGGAAAAATAGTCTTTAGAAACCGCATAAATGCTCTGATCCACACCGTAGTAATATGGTGCCTTGTTCCAGGCATTGGCTTTCACCTGCGCCCGGCGGCGCTTTTGGGGATCGTCAAAGGTCAAGAGTACCCGGCGACCGGTTTTGCCACTGCGAGCGATCAACGCCGGCACGCACCCTCTACGGATATACAGCTGCACATCCTCTACCACTGCACGCAGGTCATACCGTGCACAGGTGGCAACGCCCTCCGGTGCGTCCCACACCGCCAGCACGCAGCCTTTTTGATTCAGCACCGCCTGCTGCAAAACGGTATAATCGGCCGAAATGGCGCCATACTGCAACTGCACCACGCCGTCCCGAACAGTGCACTGCTCCAGGGGCACACGCACGGCTTTTTCCAAGTCCGTCGTGTAACCGGGTGCAAACACACTGCTGTGACGCCGATACTTGCCATCGATTTTCAAATTGGGGAAGATCCGCTGCTGATCCCGCCGCAGCAATCGCTCTTGCACCCGCCGCACGCCAAAGGACGCCAGCAGCGCCTCAATATAGGTGCGCGGCACGGTCATGGTGGTGATCACATAAGGAAACGCATCATTAAATTGATCGTGGAGCACCGGGCTCAAATCCCCTTTGAACCACTTTTTCTCCATGAGCACCAGCGTGTGGTCGTCTGCCTTTTTCGCCAAAGTGCGCAAATCAGACAGTTGGGTAATCGGCTGGGGGGACAGCACCCGCCAGGTTTTCTCTTTATTCTTGCCGTAGTCGATCACTTCCAGATCGCCGGGGTCTCCGGTAAACGCCAGCTTTAACAGCTTTTCGCTTACATCCGGGCTATCGTACTTAGAGAATGTATGATAATACTCCGTATCGCTGTAATCATCTTGCAAGCAAGCGCCGCTGCGCAGCCACTCCACCAGCTCGTCCGTCTTGTAGATCTGGCGAAACGGCAGGGAGCGCACATCCATATACAAACCACGGTCTGCCAAATAGGTATCGTAGTCATACATAAACAGGATAATGGGCTTCTTGGTTAAGGAAAAGTCAAAGAACACACTGGAATAATCTGTAATCAGTGCGTCGGCACAATTCAAAAATTCGTAGTTGCTAACCTCTGTGGGAAACGGCAGAATATGCTGATACGCATCCAACTGCACCGCCCCGTGCAAAATCGGATGAAAATTCACATACAGCACCTGGTCGTCCTTTAAGCCACTGTCCACCTGCTGCATAATTTTTTTGACCTGTGCCGCATATTCCAGCACATCCACACTGTGGTTGCTCTGGCCCCGCCAGGTGGGCATATAGGCATAAACGGTCTTGTCCTCCAAGCCCAGTTTACGGCGCAGGGCAACGCCTTTCTCCGGCTCCATAAACACCTTGTTGCGGGGATAACCGGCCATCACCACCTTGCCGGTATACAACGGCTCCAAATTGTAATCCCGTAGGATCACATCCCGGGTAAAGGCGTTGGGCTGGGTCAGGTAGTCCGCTTGCAGGAAGTTGTGCTGCACATTGTACATGGACTCAATGCCCATGCGCATTTGCTTACACAGGGTCTTCAGCGGTGTGCCGTGCCAGGTCTGCATATACACCTGCCCGGGTCGCTTAATGAAGTAAATGGGCAGTGACGCATTGGAAAAAATATGCTGGGCGCAAGCCAAAATGCGGGTGTAGCGGAAAGTGGTCACATCCACCAGCTCCACTTGCAGTCCCGCCGCGTCCACAAAGGCTTGGTGCTTCTTTTTATCCTCTGTGGCATAGAACACCCGGTACTGCCCCGGGTAAAGCCGTGCGATCTCCTGAGCCAGCACCAGCCCGGAGTCGGACACCGTTTGGCCGTGGAAGGACTCGATGAGCACCCACTTGGGACGCAGACGGCAGTATTTTGAAAAGAAGCCGTAATAAAACTTGCGCTTGGGGGTCTTGCTGACCAAACGACACAGCCGCTTCTTGATCGCTTTTAATTTTTTTCGAATTCCAGCCATAATTTCTCCTGTTTTCTACCACTTCTAAAAGCCACAAAACCCCGCCGAAAATCGGCAGGGCATATAATCAAGTCTGTTATTTTTTTTGGTCCCGACCGGGGGCGCCATCCGGCTCGTCCGGCAGCTGATCTACGCCACCCACCGCCTCTTGCAGGCCCAGGTCCTCTTTGATCTGAGAAGTGGAAATACCCGGTGTGCGATCCAAAAACACCAGCTCACAGTAGTCCTTCAAATAATCGAACTTGTCGCTGCCTTTCCAGTCGCCGCCCATGACCACTGTATCAATATGGTATTCCTGCACATCGTGGATCTTTTGCTCCCAGCTGTTCTCCGGGATCACCAGATCCACATAGCGAATGGCCTCCAGCATCTTCTTGCGGGTCTCATAGGTGTGGTAAGCCTTTTTGCCCTTTTCGGCGTTAAATTCATCTGTGGAAAGCGCCACCACCAGGTAATCGCCCATAGCCTTTGCCCGCTGCAGCAGCCGAATATGACCGTAATGGAGCAGATCAAAGGTGCCGTATGTTAAAATCCGTTTCATCCGATTCTCCTGTCTTTTCTAAAAAATAATCTTTTTTATTATTAAACCACATCTGCACCGTCTCTGTCAAGCACCACACGCTCCACCACACGCTGTGCGGCATGGCCGTCGTCCAAATAATTGAAGCGGGCGTTAAAGGCAGCATACTTCTCCGCATATCGGGACTTGTCCGCCTCTACGGTGTGCAGTGCCCGGTGTAGATCCGCCTGCGTTTCCACAATCGGGCCTGGCAAACAATCCAAATCAATATAAAATCCACGAATTTCACCTGCATAACTGGCCAGATCGTACATATAAAATAGCATAGGCCGGTGCAAATTCGCATAGTCAAAAAACACAGAGCTGTAATCGGTAATGAGCACATCTGCCACCACATACAACCGGTTAATATCCGTCACGCCGCAGGCGTCGTATACAAAGCCCTTGTATTTCTTAAAATCAAAAGAATTGGCCACCAAATAGTGGGCACGGAACAAGATCACATAATCGTCACCGAATTCCCGGCGCAGGGCGTCAAAATCCATGTGGGTGCGATACACATAGCCCAGCTTGGCGTCATGCTGATTGTCCCGCCATGTGGGGGCATAAAGAATGACTTTTTTATCCGCCGGCAATCCCAGCTCCCGCTTGATGCGCACCTCGTCCGCCAGAGTGTGGTTGATGAGAAAGTCATTGCGAGGATAGCCCGCCTCCAGCACCGTATCCGCCTTGCCCACTGCCTGCAAATTCCAGGCGGAAATGAACTTCTCCGCCGCAAAGGCAGAGGGTGCCAAAATATACTTAAACTTCTCTGCATCCACCTTGTATTTTTGGCGAATTTCCTCTTTGGAATTCATAGCATTGTCAGAAATGGAAATATCGTATCCTAAGCGCTTTAGGGGCGTACCGTGCCAAAGCTGCACATACACCTGGTCGTCCTTGGGATAAATATGGTCTGCAATCCGATAGTTAAAGAACCAATACTTTGCCCGGGCGCAAGCTTCCTCATAAGCCGGGGTGTTTACGGTAACCATATAAGTATTGGGGTGATCCAGCACATACGTGAATTTCTTCGGTTCCCGAAAAGCCCACACAAAAGTGTAATCCGCAAAGCGAGGATCGCTGCACATATATTCATAAATGGCCTTGGGGCTGTCGCTGTACCCCCTGCCGTCAAAGGTAGAAAAAAGCACCACCTTGGGATCCGTTGCAATATGTGCCGTGCGCTTTTGGTAACCGCCCATACGCTCATCCAGCAAAATTCGACGGCTGGCCTTGCGAAAAACAGCGCTGCGCTTGGCCACGTCAATGGCCACTTTTTTGATTTTTTTGAACGCTTCTGCACGCCAATCACGCTTATGGGGCGCATACAGCAGTTCTAAATTGTCCGTGTTATACCAAGCCATGGCTTCCTCTTCACTTTCACAGAGTCTATATACAATATTATAAATAGATAGCGGATAATGTCAATATTCTTTCTGAAAAAGGCAAATCCTGCGCCGGCGAATATAGACAAATTATGCAGTTTATGCTACTATAAAGAGCAGAGATTTTTTGCAACTTCCACATAGGCGGAGAAAAATATGACCAAACCCACTGTTACAATTGAACGCTGCCAACAGATCGGCCATCAGCTGAATCTGCAAGTGACCCTCACCTGTCCGGTGCCCCCGGTGTACCCCAAGCTCAGCGTCGTCTTTACCTGCGGCGAACGCACCCGGATCATTCCCATGGCATTTACCGACAGCGACGGCACCACGCTGCACGCCCAAAAAACCGTGGAGCTGGCCTATGTGTTTTACGAGTCGCCGGTGGGGCAGCCCATGGGCATCACTTTTCTTTATACCGACGGCGTCCACGGCTATCAGCCGGTGGAACCGGACCGACCGTACCAAGTGACCTGTCCGCCCCGACGGGCGCTGCGCCACTTTATCCACAGCAGCAAAAAAGAGAAGTTGAAGCAGTTGGCGGGGGCTTGCTTCTCGCTGCTGGCTCTGCCCTATCGACACTGTAAGGTGGGGCCTAAGCAAGTGACATTCCTTTCCAACCGCTCCGATCGATTGTCCGGCAATATTAAATCCGTCTTTTTGGAGATGACCAAGGTACCGGGAGTGGAGATCACCGTCCTGTGCCACAAGGGCAACCTGCTTCACAGCCTGCCGGTGCTGCACCAATTTCTGCGCCTGTATGCCACGTCGCAGGTGGTGTTTGTAGACGACTATTATCACCTGCTGTCTTATGTTAAGAAAAAACCGGAGGTGCAGCTGGTGCAATTGTGGCACGCCTGCGGTGCCTTTAAGACCTTTGGCTACTCCCGCCAGGGTGAGCAGGCACTGCCCCAAGGCTCGCCCAATCACCGGCAGTACGACTACGCTATTGTCAGCTCTGAACAAGTGTGCCCCTGCTATGCAGAAGGCTTTGGCATTGATTTGCAAAAGGTATTGCCCTTGGGCTCGCCTCGGTGCGACCGCTTTGCCGATGATCGGTACAAGGCGGCCTTTACCAAGCGCTTTTATGCAGAAAATCCCCAATTAGCAGACAAAAAAATCGTGTTGTTCGCACCCACCTTTCGAGGCGGCGGTCAAGGCAACTGCTACTATCCGCTGGAGAAATTCCGCCTGGACGATCTGCTGGATGCCCTGCCGGAGGACACGGTGCTGGCAACGAAAATGCACCCTTATCTAACCGAACGCCCCACCTGCCAAAGGGCAGAGCACGCCAACCGGTTTATTGATTTGACAGATCGGTACGATGTGAACGACCTGCTGTTTGTCAGCAGCGTACTCATCACCGACTATTCCAGCGTGGTGTACGAGGCGTCTATTTTGAACCTACCCATGCTGTTCTATGCCTTCGATTTGGAAAGCTATTGCAAGGAGCGGGACTTTTACTGCGACTACGCCTCCTTTGTGCCCGGGCGCATTGTGCGCACCATGGAGGAACTGACCCACGCCCTGCAAACGGAGGATTACCAGCAAGAGAAAGTGGCGCCCTTCTACACCCGCAATTTTGACAATACCGCCGGAAAAGCAACCCAAAATGTGGTGCACTTTGCCAAAGAGCTGCTGCATATTTCCACGGATCACCTACCCCTATAAATTCCCAGTAACGGAGACTGTTCATGTTTAACTGCAAAATGATAATCAACCGCCTGCATATTGAGGACACTTGTATGGAGATCGGGGTGGCCATCAACTGCCCCTTTGATGTGGATGTTTCCTCTCCCAAAGCGCGAATCCTGTTTGAATGTGACGGACAGACCCGCCGCCTGCCCCTGCGGGTGGTCAACTACTTTCGCCAAAAGCAGGAGGGGAGCTGCATTGTGGTATGCAACTATACCTATCTGCTGGACCAGATCTTTTACCACTTCCAGCCGGAAAGCCCGGTGACCGTCACCATTGACTTTGAGTACGGCCGCCACACGGTGCAAGCGCTGCCCTTTACCGTGTCTACCAATGTGCTCCACGAGAACCCGGGTTTGGAACTGCCGGAGGAATACATGGAGTACGAGTGCTTTGACGGCGCAGCGGTATTTGACGAAGGAATTGTAATCCCAATGGCCGGTATTGAAAACTATCCCTATACCATATTGTTCAATCTCTCTGGTGATAGACCGGAGCTGTGCAAAGAAAGAAACCGATTGCAGCTTAGAAAAAGTGGCTATTCCCTCAAAGTAGATCATAATATGCTGATGCTTTTTACATGGCCAATATTGAAACAGTTTACGCCTGAAAAGGTGAAAGATCTGATTTCTTACTATAGAGTGCATAAGAAGCCGATGATTGAGCTTGCAAATGGCTGGTATCATATCGAGATTTTGGGTGGAGAAACCTTGCAGGACGGGGACTATGAACCTACATTTGAGTTTGTGATACAACCAGCCACAAATGAAGAAGTCACCATAAATGCAGATATGAATTTTAGCTTTGAAATTACAAGCTCTGCTTATTAGTGAAACCTATCCCTACCGAAGATGGAAAAGGAGATTATGATATGGATTTATTGAAACAATGCCAGCAATGGTTTGAACAGGATGAAGCGCAGAAGGTAATCGACACCCTGGAAGCGATTCCTGCCGAGGAGCGCACCCCGGAACTGGACAGTGAGCTGGCCAAGGCATATATTGCCGTTGCACATATAGGAGAACGGGAGCCTTTTGAAAAGGCGCTGGAACTTTTGGCTCCCCATGAGGAGCATTTTGCCGAAGATCACTGCTGGAATTATCGGATCGCTTCCGCTTATTATTTTCTGGATGAGGAAGGTCCCGCCCTGCGTTACTTTGAAAAGGCCCTGAAAGCCCGCCCCGGAGACAAAGATACCCAGGAGTACATAGACGATTGCCGCCGTCGTTTGTCCCTGCCCCGCTTTGAAAAGAACTTCCGTGAAAGGACGCAGGAAGCATGGGCAGCCTTTTCTCAGATTGAGGTAGAACTGCGTCAAATCATAGAAACTGACGAAACGCACCAGCGCAGCGAAGAACTGGTTGAAAAATGCGGGAACGCGCTCAAAACGGCCCTGCGTGATACTTCTTTTGAGCTGGGCTTCAATGGCGAAAAGTATGAATTGATCCTCAGTCCAGAGGGCCTTCGCTCCCGCCTGTTCCCGTTGGTGTACTTCCAGAAGCAGGCCCCAGAATCGGTGCTTGAGCATTGGAATATCTGGGTAGGCCGCCAGCCCTGTGAGGGGTTCGAGCTGCGGGCTGGAGAGATCGAAGTTCGGGCTGATGATGTGCAGATGTGGGCAGAGGAAACAGAGGATCATCAGGTAAGTCTGGTCCTTTACTGTGAAAAGCTGACGCCGATCTTGAAAGAGGACACAGACAAGGTCTGGTGGGCACTCTCTATGCTGGTAGATCAAACCATCGGAGAAGTTTCCGCTATCGCCTTTGTTGCTGGGTTTGATGTTTATGCTCAGCCGAAAGACGAACCGGCCAAGCTGCTTTCTGAACTGCCGGAGTTGCTGCAAAGCATGGGACTTTCTCTCTGGCGGGATGGCAGCGACTACCTGGAAAACAGCTACCTTGCCTATGAACTGAAACCGGTGGAGGACCCAGAGGCTGACTGGCGGCTGGATGTCTATACTGGAAGCTGCCGCCTGCCGGTGCTCATCAACGACTACCTGACTGCCCGCAGTGATATGGTGGATGAGTACCACAAGGATGGCATTGCCGCTGGATTCCTCCTGTACCCGCTGTCCGGTTTTACCGGTGAGGAACGAGTGAAAGTCATTCTGGATTTCCGGGATAACCTGCGGGATGCCATCCTGCGGGATGCAGGAGAGGAAGCCGTGACCTTCCTGGGTGGGGCCACTGGTCTGTATTGTGGGTATCTGGATTTTATCGCCTGGGATCTGCCCGCTGTACTAACAGCAGCACAGGCATTCTTTGAGGGAAGCGACTTGCCCTATGCTCACTTCCACGCATTCCGGCGGGATGTGGGTGGTGTGCCACTGCTGGACGAGAAAGAACCGGAGCCTGATATTCATGAGGAAACTGGCTCCCTGCTCTCGGCGGAGGATATTGAAACACTGGAATCCTTTGATGAAGGAACCACCGGTTACTTTGAGAAAATGCTCGGCTGGCTGGAGGATTTTATCAAAAGTGGCGTAGAAGAAGGACGATTCAGCGAAAAACAGGCTCACCAGGATTTGCAGATTGCCCTCTGGTATGCCTTTGCCTGCCTTAATCTGGACGATTACATCCACTACTACCGCGCTGCGGAATGGATGAAGGATTCGGAGAAAAACGCCACGGGCTGCGCTACCTGGTACTACCGGTATTCTGTGGCGTTGATGTATTGCGGCAGGCTGGAAGAAGCACTGGAATATGCGGAGCGGGGCGCTCTGGAGGAGCCGGACTACCCCTGGATCTGGCTCCATCTGGGCAAGCTGCGGGCGCATTTTGGCGATAAATCCGGTGCGCTGGATGCCGTCAAGCAAGGATTAAAACTGGAACCGGGAGATTATGAGTTCCTGACCTTAAAAAAAGAGATCAAAGCCGGAGCCACCCTGGAACAGATGGAATATCATTGGATCAATCCCGATGCTGACCAAACGCTCCAGCGGGGACTGGACGGGAATGCGGATGATAAACAATGCGCCATAGCCTGCATTCGGGTGGACGAAGCAGGACTTGCCGAATTTTATGAGCTGTTCCACCCAGAGCGGTATAGCTATGAGAAAAACTCCCCCTGCTGTGAATTCCAATATCCAGTGCAGGAACATCTTGTGGAGCTGTCCTTCCGTATGAATGAAGCTGGACTCTCCAAGATGGGAACCGACTGGCTGCGGCAGCTCAAGGAACGGCTGGACAGCGGTGAATGGCTGACCCACACCCCTGAAGGAGAACCAGAGGGCATTCTAACAGGTGTGTTTGTGGACCAGACCCGCCGCATTGGTCTTGTCTATCAACAGCCGGGAGACGATCAGTATTTTCAGATTTTCCTGAACCCGGACGGTACGAAGGCGGATGCCTTCTGGTCCTCAAGAAAAAACAGTGAGCCAGAGGTTTATTCGGAGGATGAGATGTCTGCGATAGAGCAGCACATCAAAAACACCTTTGGTGAGTTTGAGAATGTGTTCCATGAGCTGGTTTCTCCTGACATCCATGTGGACATCTGCGTTGTTCCACCCTCTGATGAGCGGGACTATTACACACTGGTAACGATGGGCATGGGTGCTCATCGGATGAATGTGCCGGAGGAACTGGCGGAATACAAGCTGGAGCGAGCAGAGCTGGCCATCGCTCTGCCACCGGATTGGAAACTGGATGAGGAATCCCTGAAGGATGAGCGGTGGTACTGGCCTATTGGTCTCTTGAAAGTGTTGGCTCGCCTGCCCATTTCCAACGATACCTGGCTGGGCTTTGGCCACACAATGGACAAGCAATCGCCGTTTGCAGAGGACACGAAGCTCACCGCCGCTATTCTGACCGGTCCCCAGGGCGTGGAGGAAGGCGGCGAAGTCTGCACTTTGCCGAGCGGCGAGGAGGTCAACTTCTATCAGGTGATCCCGCTCTATCATAATGAGATGGAGTATAAGATGGAGCATGATGCGGACGCCCTGCTTGAAAAGATGGCAGGCATCAGTTTTGTGGTCAATCCCACCCGCCAGAATGCCATCACCAGAGGAACGCTTGCAGAGGAGGAGTTCACCGGCGATATGGACGATGCCGCATGGCACCTGGAATCCATTCAGGAAAAGGGCTTGCCGGTGAATGAGATCAATGCCTACAACCACATGGCAATCTATCTGCGCTGGTGCATAGAGCATGATCTGATGAGCGCGGAATTTATGGAGCGGTACTGGGAGCAGGTGCAGCCGTTTATGGCAGATCTGAGCCGCGCCGATCTGCGTGGCTTTATCCGGGACCAGCTGAAAGGACAGCTCTTTGGGGCGCTGTTCAACAAGGAGGGCGCAGCCTTTGCTGGATATTACTATGGCGAGGCGGATAGCCCGTACTTCCCCAGCGACATTGATAACTATGCTTTGGAGTATTTCGGTTCAGAGCAATATTATTCCGATAAGTTCCAGGATGAAGCCTATCTGTTCATCCCATTTGATGAAAACTATTATCAGGCTATGGCAAAAGTCATGGAAAAGCGGTTCGCCAACTGGCAGGGACAGAGTTTCGATGAGGCCACTCTGGAGCCTTCAGACCTTGCGGAAGCCATGATGGAATATCTGGACTGTGAATGTACCTATTTCCCCTCAATGACGGATGATGACCCCATCATGTCGGCATATAACTATGCCAAACGGGAAAGTGTCAAAGAGGGCTTTGTGCCGGTTCTGATTAAGGCGGATGACGAAATCCTGTGGGAATGCCTGATTATGAATTCTAACCCGGACAGCGATGGCGAGGACGACTTTGCTTTCGACCCGGACAAAGTTGCCGAATACCGGAAGAAAATGCTCTCCGCCCCTGTCGAGAACAGTAAGGCAGTCCTGGAGGAAATGATTGGGCAGCGCAAGGAAGAAGCCGAGGATGACGATATGGACTGGGATGAGGAGATCCTGGGCGAGATGGAGGGCGGATATGATAACCGTCGTTTTTCAAGCTACTGGAATTCCGATAATAATATGACCTATCCTCTCATTCTGGCTAAAATCCCCGTGAAGAATCCTTGGGAGATTTTTGCCTATCTGCCCTTTGGTGGCTGGAATGAATGTCCTAACACGCCAGAGTTAATGGCAGTTGCGAAATACTGGTTTGAACAGCATGGGGCGGTGCCCGCTGCCATGAGCCACGACGAGTTGGAGTTCCTGCTCCCGGCTCCCGTT
>OGXD01001308.1_pt1 | contig 19637 bp, 15 predicted proteins | sample 1576211 | NCBI WGS metagenome assembly OGXD01 (sample SAMEA3541470, study PRJEB24748) | human gut metagenome | biome: human gut; feature: human-associated habitat; material: faeces | place: China | collected 2012
GACGGAGTGTCGGCGCGCGATGCGAAGCAGGTGCGTCTGCTCTACGGCTACTACGACTGCGAGAACCTCGCCGCCCTGCGTGCGGGACGCGCGGCGCACAACCCCTTGGGGCTGCTGACGCGCGAGGAGCTGGCGGCGGAGCTGAAATCCCCGAAGCGCCTGCCCGAAGCCGTCGCCCGCGTCGTGCGCGCCTACGCCGATCCCGAAGGCGAGGACGCCGAACAGGTGGATACGGCGCAGCGTTTCGAACGGGCGCTCTTCGGGGCCTATTACGCCGCCTGCGAACGCGCCGGGGGCGACTTCCTGCGCGCCTGGTCGGAGTTCGACCGGACGCTGCGCAACATCGCCGCAGCCGTCTCGGCACGGGCCGCTGGCCGCAATGTCGGGGCGGCGGTCGTGGGCGGAGGCGACGTGGCCGAACAGTTGCAGCGCAGCTCCGCGTCGGATTTCGGGCTGCGGGGCGAGCTTCCCTATATCGCCGCCGTGATCGCCGCCGTGAACGAGGAGGCGAACCTCGTCGAGAAGGAGCGCAAGATCGACCGTATCCGCTGGCGGGAGGCCGAGGAGCTGGCCGCGTTCGACTATTTCGACATCGACCCCATCCTCTCCTACCTGGTGCGGGTGAATCTGGTGGCCCGCTGGTCGCGGCTCGACCCGGCGCACGGACGCGAAATGTTCGCGCGGCTCGTCGAGGCGCTCGACGGGCGGAAACTGATTGAAAATAAACAATGAAAGATACGATGAAAACAACGGGAAGCGTAAACGGTATCATTTCCAACATCGTGATCGTCAAGGCCGACGGCGCCGTGGCGCAGAACGAGATCTGCTACGTTCACACGGGAGATACCAGAATGATGGCCGAGGTCATCAAGGTCATAGGCGATGCGGCCTATGTGCAGGTTTTCGACAGCACCCGCGGCCTGAAGATCGGCGACCGCGTCGAGTTCGAGGGCCACATGCTCGAGGCGACGCTCGCCCCGGGCCTGCTGTCGCGCAATTACGACGGTTTGCAGAACGACCTGGAGAAGATGGACGGACTGTTCATCGCCCGCGGCTCGGTCACCGACCCCATCGACTTCGGGGCCGAATGGGAGTTCACGCCGCTGGCCGCCGCCGGCGACCGGGTCACGGCCGCGTCGTGGCTGGGCGAGGTCAAGGAGCAGTGGGTCATGCACAAGATCATGGTCCCCTTCGCGATGACCGACACCTACACGGTGAAGAGCGTCGCTGCGGCCGGCAAGTACCGGGTGACCGACACCGTGGCCGTCGTGACCGATGCCGAGGGGTGCGACCACGACATCACGATGGTGCAGCGGTGGCCCGTCAAGCAGGCCGTGCGCTGTTACCGCGAAAAGCCGCGTCCGTCGCGCGTCATGGAGACGGGCGTGCGCGCCATCGACACCTTCAACCCGATGGCCGAGGGCGGCACGGGTGTTTCCCATTGCGGGAGACAGGGCGCTGCTGCTTTTTCTGGATTCTTTTGAGATTGGGATCACACCCAGCTGAGGATGCTTTTGTGTTCATGCTCGTACCGCTTCAGCGCAATGGCCTGCTGGTAAGCATCCAGCACCTGCTGGGCGAAATGCTCTGCCGAGTAGCGGGCGGCGGTGGCCAGAGCGTTTTGGCGCAGCTGCCCACGCAGGGCGGGGTCCGAGATGATGGTGTTCAGTGCCGATGCAAACTCGGCTTCGTCCTTCCACTGCCAGCCGTTGAAGCCGTTTTCCACCACGCCATCCAGGCAGGGGTCCGCACGGCAGAGCACCGGCAGGCCGCAAGCCATACCCTCGAAGTAGGTCAGGCCCTGGGTCTCGCTTTGAGAGGCGCTGACGAAGATATCGCCCACGCGGTACCACCGGGGCACCTCATCGGGCTTGACCATGCCCGCAAAGCGGACACGGTCGGTCAGCTTCAGCTCCCTTGTCAGTGCTTCCAGGTCAGGCCGGGCGGGGCCGTCGCCCACGAACACCAGCCACGGGCGGCTCTGCTCCGGCTGTGCGGCCAGCAGACGCACCAGCTGGGCGTGGTTCTTCTCGGCAGCCAGACGGCCCAGCGAGAGCAGGACGGTATCCCCTTCCGGGATGCCCAGCTCTGCCCGCATCCAGGCCTTTTCCTCGCCGTTGTCCTTCGCCGGGCCAAAGGCGGTCAGGTCGATGCCGGTGGGCACTGTGACCACCGGGCAGCTGACCCCGTAGCGGTTGAGCATGGCGCGCACCTTTTCGGTGGGGGCCAGCATGAGGGAGCAATAGCCCGAGAGGATGCGGGTGGCCTTTTCGGCGGTCATCCGGCCCAGACGCTCGCTGAAGAAAAGGTACTGGGTGTAATCCTCGTAGACAGTATGGTAGGTATGTACCACCGGGCAGTGGCACCGGCGGGCCACCCGCTGTGCCAGCATAAAGGTAGAAAACTCGCTTTGCGTATGGATGACCTCCGGGCCCCAGGCTTCCAGCTCGTCCAGCCAGTGGGAGATGGGCAGAGCGCCCGCCGCACTGATCCGCACGCCCGGGTAGACCCGCTCCGCGCTGATGCTGCCCACATACAGGATGCCGTTTTCCTCATGGGAATGGCCATTCTGGGCAAGGGTCACCACCCGCACATCGTGGCCCAGTGCCAGCAGCTGGTGGTACAGCAGCTCCACCGAGCGCACCACACCGTTGACCATTGGGGACCATGTATCTGATGCAAGAAGAATTTTCATTGGAACACCTCAGATTACCGCATAGAATAGGGGTTATGTTCTCTGTTCTATCTTTAATACGTTTCAGAGCCGCAGAATCTTGCAGATCCGCCCTGATTTTTTCCGGTTTCACCACCGAGACCGTCTCCACGCCGTAGGCTGCGAAAAGCTCCAGCGCCGCCGGGCCGATCACCTCGCCGCTGACCACGATGGGGATGGCAGGCGGACAGGATACGGTGGGCAGAGCGCAGACCCTGCCCAGCGCAGACCCCGCCGGGATGGTCTCCTGCGGGGCAAACACAGCCTGCCGCACGGTCAGGCGCGGCTCCGCCTGCCGGGCCAGCGCACAAAACGCCTCCCGGTGCTCGGCAGGGGATTCTGCCGGGGGGATGCCCCGTGCACAGAGTTCTGCCAGAGCCGCTTCCAGCCGGGCCATGTCCTCCACCGGGTTTTCCGGGGTAAACATCAGCACAAGGTAGCGGGGGTCGGCATATTCGCATTCCATCCCGTTTTGCCGCAGATAGTCGGCCAGTGCCTGCCCAGTCAGGCCCAGCGCCGCCGCGTCCAGCGTCAGCTTCATGGGTTCCCGGGCGGGTCCGTCCAGTGCCAGCGGCAGGGCCGCGCCCTGCCCGGCAGCCAGCGCGTTCAGGCGGGCACGCAGAGCAGCCAGCCGGTCACAGCATTCCTGCAGGCGTGCCGGGTAATCGGCGGAAAGAAGCCGGTTGCAGGCATCGAGAGACTGCAGGATCAGATAAGACGGGCTGGTGGAGCCGAACAGCGCCAGCGCGCTGCGCACGGTACTTTCCTCCTGCACGGGGGCCTTGGGGCCCAGATGCAGGTAGGCGCCCCCGGTGAGCACTGGCAGGGTCTTGTGGCCGGAGTCACAGCAGGCCGCCGCGCCCAGGTCGATGGGGTGGCGGCTCCCGCCGGGCAGAAAGCGCAGGTAGGCCCCGTGGGCGTTATCCACCAGCAGGGGCACACCGTGAGCATCGCAGACGGCAGAGAGGGCCGCGATGTCCTGCATCCCGCCCAGATAATCCGGGCTGGTCAGGTAAACGCCAAAGGGTGCTCTCCCCTGCCCTGCCAGCTCCTCAAGGGCGGCGGAAAGGGCCTGCACCGTTACCGGGCAGCTGCACAGCGCGCCGGTATCCTCCGGCGCGGGCCAGAGCCACCGGATGTCGAAATCCAGCAGAGCCGCCGCATAGAGCAGGGCTTTGTGGGCATTGCGGGCCGCCAGCAGCACCGGACGCTTGCCGGTGCGGGGCGCACCCTGCAGAGCAAGGCAGAGCATGGCCCGGATGCACTGGGAAGAGCCCTCGGTGCTGTAATAGGTGTGGGCCGTGCCGAACAGCCGGGTGGCGTTGGCCTCGCTCTGCGCGATGATGCCCTCGGCCTCGTAGAGCTCATCGGCCCCCCGGATCTCGGTGATATCCCACGGCTCACAGCCCAGCAGGCTCTGCCCCTTATGCCCCGGCATGTGGAGCCGGGCGGTGCCGGACTGGGCGTACCGCCGCACAAAATCGACGATGGGGGTGGTCATTTATTCGCAGGCCTCGCCGTCGGCGCAGGCATTGCAGGTGGAGCCCAGCTGGATGGGTACTTCGATGCCCTGCGCGGCCAGCTCCTGATTCTGAGCCACCTGGATCATAATAGCGCACTCCATCCGCTTGCGGAACAGCTCACAGCCGTACTCGTACACGCCGGTAATGCTGCCGGTTGCGTGGTAGGAGTTGGCTGCACAGCCGCCGGAGCAGTAGAGCTTTGCCCAGCAGTCCTGGCACTCCTTGCGGGCGTAGGCGTTGCAGTGCTTGAACTCGTCCCGGACTGCCGTGTTGGTGACACCCTTCCAGATATCGCCCATCAGGTACTTGGGATCGCCCACGAACTGGTGGCAGGGATACAGATCGCCCCAGGGGGTCACAGCCATGTACTCGGTGCCGGAGCCGCAGCCCGAAATGCGCTTGTAGATGCAGGGGCCGTGCTTGAGGTCCAAAATATAATGATAGAACGTGATCGGCTTGCCGGCCTTCTGGCGGCGCAGCATGTCGTTGGCCAGCAGCTCATACTGGTCGAACAGCTTGGGCAGGTCCTCCTCGGTCAGGGCCTCGGGGGAGTCCGGCGGGGCGACAACCGGCTCCATGGACAGCTCGGTAAAGCCGAGGTCGTCGGCCATGTGGAACAGGTCCTTCGTAAAATCAACGTTGTGATGCGTAAACGTGCCGCGCATATAGTAGCCCTGGCCGCCGCGCGCCTTGACGAGCTTCTGGAACTTGGGCACGATGCGGTCATAGCTGCCGTTGCCCGCGAGGTCAACGCGGAAGCGGTCATTGATCTCCTTGCGGCCATCCAGCGACAAAACAACGTTGTGGCATTCTTTATTGCACCAGTCGATGACCTCGTCCGTGATGCCGATGCCGTTGGTCGTCATCGTGAAGCGGAAGTTTTTGTTGTACTTTTTCTCGATGCTGCGTGCATAGGCGACCAGCTGCTTGCAGACCTCAAAGTTCATCAGCGGTTCGCCGCCGAAGAAATCGACCTCGAGGTTGCGGCGGGTGCCGGAGTTTTCGATGAGGAAATCCAGCGCGCGCTTGCCGGTCTCGAAGCTCATGAGACCGGCCTCGCCGTGGAACTTGCCCTGCGCGGCGAAGCAGTAGCTGCAATTCAGGTTGCAGGTGTGGGCAACGTGCAGGCAGAGCGCCTTGACAACGTTGGAGCGGTTTTTGAAGTCAAAGGCGTGGTCGGCGTAGGCGTCGGGCGCAAACAGCTGGCCCGCGGCGGTCAGCTCGTCGATGTCGTCGAGCACGTCGCTGATGTCGGCGGCGGTCACATCGGCGCGGTCCGCGTACTTTTTGGCGAGGGCTGCCGCAGCCTGCTCCCGGCTGCTGCCTTGGTCGATCAGGGCGATGGCGTCATAGGCGACGTCATCCACCGCATGCACGCTGCCGCTGTAGACATCCAGCACAATGTTGTAACCGCTTAATTTGTATTGATGGATCATGGTTTTCTCCGTTTTGTTATGGTGCAATGCGGCGGGACGGCCACGGGCGGATATGGAATCCGCCCCTACGGCATTCCCCTTGCAGGGGCGCATTCTATATGCGCCCGCCGCACCCCTTTGTATCATAGAAAATGCCGGGCTGCCACACGGCATCCCGGCATCAAAGCCAGCAAAAATTACTTGTCGGTCTTCTCGCAAGGCTGGTTGGCAATGCCGCAGCTGGTCTTGCAGGCGCTCTGGCAGGAAGTCTGGCACTCGCCGCAGCCGCCGTTCAGCAGGCTCTTAGCCATGTCGCGGGTCTCGAGAGTCTGGATGTGCTTCATAAAACAGTCACCCCTTTATACATTTTAGAATTATTATTATTGTACACGGAAATCCGGGGTTTGTCAATAGGGGCAGAAGGGAAAACGGTAGTCTGCGCGAGGCCCGTCGGAACCCTTCCGGCCTGCGCTGCGCGCGGCCACCTCCCCTGATGGGGAGGCTTTATTCGGGCATGCGCCCGCGAAAGGCTCCCCATCAGGGGAGCTGGCCGCGAAGCTGGCCTGAGGGGCTTTGACGGGCCGTGCCGCTGCCTCCCTTTACAAATTATAAAACCGCAATCTCCTCCACCCCGCTGCCGCCCGTATGCTTCAGCGCGGTTCCGGCCTGCTCCAATGCACGGCAGGCCGTCACCAGCTCTGCCGTCACTTCCTCGCCCGGTGCCACCAGCGGCACGCCGGGGGGATAGGCCCAGAGATACTCCGCGGCGGTCTCCCCCACCGCGTCCCGCATCCTTACAGCCCGCGCGGGGCGCAGCAGTGCCTCGGCAATCGTGCAGCGGGCCGCGCCGGGGGCGGGCAGAATATGCCGCGGGGCCGCGGGCGGGGCCGCCGTTTTGTCCCAGGCGTGCAGCACATCGGCCAGCCGTTCCAGCGCGTCGGCGTCGTCGCAGGGGCTGGTCATGGCCAGCACGTTCGGGCCGCAGACCATCTCGGGCTCAAAGCCGTCGGCCCGCAGGTACGCCGCCCCCGCCGCGCCGATTTGCAGCAAAATTTTGCCGCTGTCATGCGCAAAAAAGTCAGAATGCGCCGTCAGTGCGTCCGCGCCGCAGCACAGTATTTTTGTATTTTTCAGATCCCGCACCGCCGCGTCAAAGGCATCCAGCCGGGCGCGCCACGCGGCAAAGGCGGCCTCTCCCTCGTCGGCCAGCCAGCGGGTGCAGCCGTCCAGACTGACCATGAGCGGGTAGCTCGGCGAGCTCGTCTCGAACACGTCCAGCTGGCACTCGACCCCGGCAGGGTCGGCCAGATCGCCGTTCAGCTGCAAAAACGCGGTCTGGGTCAGGCTGGGCAGCGTCTTGTGGGCGCTCTGCACGACCAGATCGGCCCCTGCGGCTACGGCCCCGCCGCGCCAGCCGTACCGGGCGGCAAAGGGCAGGTAGTGTGCACCGTGGGCCTCGTCCACCAGCAGCGGCACGCCGCGGGCGTGGCAGATTTTCGCGATAGTACGTATATCGCTCAAAACACCCTCATACGTCGGGCTGGTCAGGATCACGCAGCGGGCGTCGGGCGCAGCGTCCAGCGCGGCGGCCACATCAGCGGGGCGCACACTGCCGTAGATGCCAAACTGCGGGTCCACGGGCGGCGTGAGCCAGCGGGCCTTCAGCTGCCCCAGCTCAATCGCGTGGTAGACAGCCTTGTGGCAGTTGCGCGCCGCAATGACCGTGCTGCCGAACGGTGCCAGTGCGCGGATGCCCGCCAGCAGGCCGACGGTGGACCCGCCGACGAGGTACCAGCACCGCCGCGCGCCGTACAGCGCCGCCGTGCGGGCCATGGCGTCGGCCAGAATGCCGTCCGCGTCGTGCAGATCGTCCGCACCGTCGATCTCGGTCAGGTCCCAGGCATAGCAGCCCAGCCCCGGTGCGGGCGGCACTCGCCGCTTGTGCCCGGGCATGTGCAGCGGGTAACGCGCCGCGGAGAGGGTTTCTAATTTTTGTTGCAGCGTTGATTTTGTCATATTTTTATACTTTTTATAAATAAGTGCAAGCTAAAAAGCCTCCCCTTTGAGGGGAGGTGCCCGCGGGGCGGAGGGGTGGGCGGGAGACACACACTTTACAGGTCTCCACCCGGCCACCCCTCACCGCCTGCGGGCGGAGCTCCCCTCAAAGGGGAGCCTTTAAGAAATCTCAATTTCCGCCTTACTGCCCGCCCGCGTTTTGGTCACGTGGATCTGTCTCGTCAGGCGGTCCTGCAGCGCCTCGACGTGGGAGATGACGCCGATGAGCTTATCGCCCCCGGCCAGCCCGGCCAGCGTGTCCACGGCCTTTTCCAGGCTGTCGGAGTCCAGCGAGCCGAAGCCCTCGTCGATGAACAGCGTCTCTATGACAACGCCGCCCGCGTTCTGCTGGATCGTGTCGCTGATGCCCAGTGCCAGGCTCAGCGCGGCCATGAAGCTCTCGCCGCCGGACAGGCTGCCCACGGGGCGGGTCTTGCCGGTGTAGGCGTCGAACACGTCGAGGTCCAGCGCGGTCTTGCCGCCGACGGCCTCGCTCTTGCGGCGCAGCAATCGGTACTGGCCGTCGGTCATGCGGGTGAAGCGCAGGTTCGCGGCCTCGACCACGCCATCAAAATAGAACGCCTGTACGTACTGTTCAAACGGAAGCTTGATTTTTCCGGTCAAATTGCCATTGATCGTTTTGGACAGATTGTCCCACATGGCACGCTTCTCGCGGGCGGCGGCGCTCTCCCGCATCGTCTTTTGCAGCGCGTCGATGGCGGCGCGGTTCGTGTGCAGACGGTGCACGGCGGCGTCCCGGGCGGCCATGGCGGCAGCGCGGTCCCGGCGCAGGCGGGCCAGCGCGTCCTGCAGCTGGGTCAGTGCGTCGGGGTTGTCGCGCTTGGGCATCGTCTCGCGCATCTGCTGCACGCGGGCGCTGGCGGCAGCGTGCCCGGCCTTGGCATTGGCGGCGCGGCGGGTGGCCGCAAAGCGCTGCTTTTCCAGGTCTGCCAGCTGGCCGTTCAAAAGGTCGGCCTGCTTGGCTAGGCTGCGGGCGCGGTCCGTCTTTTGCTTCAGCTTCAGGTGGTCGGCCTGCAGGCCGCGCAGACCCTCGGTCAGGCCGGTCTGCTGGGCGGTCAACGCAATTTTCAGCTCGTCGGGCGTCAGTTCGGCGGCGGGCTTACCGGTGTAGCGGTCCCCGCGGCGCGCGAAAAATCCATCCGCGTCCCGCTGCAAAGCCGCCCGCAGCTCATGCGCGTGGGCGGCGGCATCACCGGCGGTGCGGCTGGCCGCGGCAGTGCTGCGGCGCTGGGCCGTCAGCGCCTTCTCCCGCTCCTCCAGCTGCTTTTCGGTGATGTGGTCCCTGGGCAGCGCGGCGATCTTCGGGTGCTTGGTGGAGCCGCAGACCGGGCAGGGCTTGCCCTTTTGCAGGTCCTTGGCCAGCAGGCCCGCGCGGTTGGCGTTTAATTGGCGCTGCATCGTGCTGTATTCTTCCTCGGCGCTGTCCAGTGCAGCCTGTGCGGCCACATACTCTGCCTGACGCGCGGCGGCGTCCTCGTCGGCCTTGTCGGCGTCCGCCAGGTTTTGCAAGAGCTGCCTGCAGTCGGCGGAAAGCCCCTCGGCCAGCTCAATGCGGTGGTCGGTCTTGAGCAGGTCGGCCTCGGCCTGGCTCAGCGCGGCGCGGTCCGCCTCGTTTTTGGCAATATTTTCCTTCACGCTCGCCGTGCGCTTTTCCAGATCGGTCATGATGAGGTCGGTCTGGTGCTCCACATCGGCGGCGCGCTGCTCCTCGGCCACCAGCCCGGCCAGCTGGCGGCGGCGGGCGGCGCGTTCCTCGGCAATTTTCAGGCCGGCGTCACCGCGGGCGATCTTCTCGTCCAGCTCGTTCATAACGCTGGTCTGTCGTTTTTCGTTGGCGTCGTCGGCCTCGAGCAGCATCCTGCCCAGCTCGGCGGCAGCCCCTGCGGCAAACGGGTCGCGCTCGGCCTGCATTTCGGCCAGGTCGGCGGCGGTCTCCTCGTCGGCGCCGTCACTTATCAGCGTGCCGACGTGCATCAAAAGTACATCGTCCAGACGCTTACATTCCTCGTCGGCCTTACGGGCGTGTTCGACGGCGGCCTGACCCAGGCGCTGGTGGTCGGCGGTGTCAAAAATGCGGCGCAGGATGGCCGCGCGGTCCGCGGACGGCGCGTTGAGCAGCCGGGTAAAGTCGTTCTGCGCCAGCATCGACACCTGGGCAAACTGTTTGGCGTCGATGCCCAGCAGCTTGACCACGGCATCGGTCACGGCTGACGCACCGCTGACCGGCTCGGCCGGCTCACGGATCAGCTCGGCCTTGGCGGGCACCTTGACCATGCCGCTGCCGCGCTTGGCGGCGCGCTGCTGGTCGGGCCAGCGGCGCACGGTGTAGCTGCGCCCACGGTGGGTAAAGGCCAGCTCGACGCTCGTCTCGGCGTCGGGGGCGGCAAAATCGCTGCGCAGCATCGTTGTTTTTCGGTTCTCACCGGAGGTCTCGCCGTAGAGCGCAAACGTGATGGCGTCAAACAGGGCGGTCTTGCCCGCGCCGGTGTCGCCGCCGATCAGAAACAGTCCGCTGCCGCCGAACGCCGAGAAGTCCAGCTCGGTGCGGCCCGCGTAGGGGCCGAAGGCGGTCAGGATCAGCTTTTGGGGTTTCATTCGCTTTTTGACGCCTCCTCGCGCAATCTTTTCACAGCCACGGTCTCCTCCACTGTCAGGGGGCGTCCGTTCATCTTGGTGAAAAAGTCCTGGAACAGCTCGACAAAGGGCTTGCCGCGCACGGCCTGGGTCATGTCCAGCGGGTGCGCGACCTCACCTTGGGGCAGGTAGTCGAGCCGCATGGCGTTGGGATAGGCGGCGCGCAGCTGCGCCATGGCGTCGGGCAGCGGCGTCGGGTCGGTCAGGGTCGCCCAGATGTAGTCCTCGGTGTCGGTTGGCCGGGCGGTCAGCCGGGCCAGCGGGCCGGTCAGGTGGCGCATGGCGCGGCGGGGCGTCAGGGGCAGCTGCTCGATTTTTTCCACGCCGCGCTTGCCGACCCGCACGAGGGTGACGGATTTCTGCATCCCGCACTCGTCCAGATGGTAGCAGAGCGGCGCACCCGCGTAGCGCACGGCGTCGATGCCGACGCGCTGGGCGCGGTGGATATGGCCGAGCGCCGCATAGCAGAAGCCCGCAAACCGCGCTGCATCGATGGAATCCACCGTGCCGACGGTCAGGAGCGCAGTCTCGCTGCCGGAGAGCTGCGGCGGGCAGACGCCGGAGACCACCATCTGGTGGGCGACGAGCACCCGGCGCGGGGCGGCGGGCTCACAGACGGCCAGCGCCGCGCCGACGGCGGAGTCGTAGTCGGTGATGTCGGCGTCGGGCAGGTAGTGGCGCACCGTGGCCGCCCGCACAAAGGGCAGCAGCGTGAACTCGATGGGGCCGTGGCGGTCATTGAGTACGACCTGCTTGGGGCAGCCGGTGAAACGCCCGGCAATGTGTACGTTTTGTTCGGCCAGCAGACTGCTGGCAAAGTCGAGCCGCTCGGCGCTGTCGTGGTTGCCGGAGACGGCCAGCACCGGGATGCGGCGTGCGGCCAGCTGGGTCAGGAACCAGTCCAGCAGCGTGCAGGCCGCGGCGGGCGGCACCGGCGTGTCGTAGATGTCGCCCGCGATGACGACGGCCTCGACGCCGTGTTTTTCACAGAGGGTCAGAATTTGTTCAAGGATGAACCGCTGATCCTCCAGCATATCAAACCCGTTGACCCGTTTGCCCAGGTGCAGGTCTGCAAGGTGCAGAAATTTCATGGTGTATCTCCAGATTTTGCGTTTACCGCCACAGCTTCTCCCAGGTCGTGATGTCCAGCGTGGTGCCGGGCAGGACCTCCACGGGGGCTGTCTCGGCCTTGCGGAAGCGGCACTTTTTGGCAAAGCCCTCGGCCTTCAGGTCGCGTGCCCACACCCGCATATACAGGCGGCTGCGGCCATCGCCCTCGGCCAGCTTCTGCGCATAAGCCACGATGCTGCGGCCAATGCCCTGCCCGCGCGCCTTTTCCTTTAAGAAAAGGCGGCTCAGGCACATGGCGCCCGCGGGGCCGAGGTCGAGCGCGAAATAGCCCACCGGCTCGGTGCCGAGGTAGATCAAAAAGTAGTTGATGACGCCGCTGTGGATCTCGTCGTCGGTCAGGATGTCGCTCTGATACTTATCGGCCAGTGCAGCGGCGACCTTGGGCGTCAGCTTGGTGTAATGCTGGACAAAAATCTCCTGCGCCAGCTCGGAAACCAGCTGGACGTAGCGGGTCTTGGTTACTTGCTTGAAGGTTGGATTCATGGCTGCTCCTTTTTTAGAGAATAGATAATAAAATTGACGGTTCGCGTCGCTCAAAATTTTCTGCCGCCGTAGGGGCGCATTCTATATGCGCCCGCCGGTCGTCTGCCTGTTGACGGGCGGATATGGAATCCGCCCCTACGGATTTTGTTTTCACCTTTTATCTATTATCTTTTATTTTTTCTTATTCTATCGTCAAACTTGCCCGCGCCGGCATGCACGCGGCCCAGTCGCCCTCGTTTTTCAGGGTGCCGAAGCCCTCGCACAGGTGGTCGGGGCAGGGGCTGTCTACAAAGGCGATGCCGCCGTTTTCCACCCGCAGGTGGATCGTGTACAGGCCGGTGTCAATGTCATATTCGGCGTTTTTACGCAGATCAATGCGCTGCTCGACCTGCGGGTCGCCGTAGCGCAGCACCGCCGTGCGGCCCGTGCCGCCGTGGTGGGCGGCCAGCCACAGCACCGCGGCCAGCGCCAGAATTACAGCGATAAACAGCAGATTTTTTCGTTTCTCGGTCATGGCTCTCTGTCAAATTCCAGTTCTTCGGTCAGGCCGTCATACCCGGCCACGGCGGCGGGGTACGCGGTGCGCGCGGCGGCCAGGCCCGGCGCGGGGTCGGTCACGGCGGCGCTGTAGTGGGTCAGCCATAGGCGGCGCACGTTGGCCGCGGCGGCCAGTGCGCCGGTCTCCCGGCAGGTGGCGTGGCCGTACAGCTCCGCCTTGGGCAGGTCGGCGTCGTCGGCGTAGGTCGCGTCCATGCAGAGCAGGTCGGCGTCCCGGGCGGCGGCCTCCAGCGCGGCGCAGGGGCGGGTGTCGGTGGCGTAGACCACCTTCAGCCCGCGGCGCGGCGCACCCAGCACCTGCTCCGGCGTGCAGCCGCCGACGGGCTCGCCCCTTTGCAGCGTTTTCCAGTAGGGCATCGGGATGCCCGCAGCCCGCGCCCTTGCGGGGTCGAACCGCCCGGCGCGGGGCAGCGCAAGCACATAGCCGCAGCAGGGTACGCGGTGGGTCAGCGGGAACGGGGTGATTTTCAGCGTGTCTATGTGAAATGGTTCCTCTGCGACCTGCCAGCGCACCGGGTACGCCTGCCCCCCGGCCAGCGCCGTGACGGCCTGCGCCACAGGCTCGATGCCCTTGGGGCCGTAGATCGTCAGCGGTTCGGTGCGGTTCAGGCTGCCCATGGTCTGCAAAAGACCGGGCAGGCCCAGAATGTGGTCGCCGTGGTAGTGGGTCAGCAGCACCGCCGAAAGCCGATACGCACTGACGCCGTACCGCCGCAGGCCGACCTGCGTGCCCTCGCCGCAGTCCAACAGCACGCTGCGCCCGCCCACCGTGACCGCGGCGGCGGCCAGTGCGCGGTCCGGCAGCGGCTGCGTGCCGCCCGTGCCCAGCAGGGTTACTTTCAGCATGTATGCACCTCTTTTCCAATACTTCCCCATTATTAAGCGTATTATAGCACAAATCGGGCGGGCGGTAAAGGGGCGGGTTTGCGGTGGTCTCCCGTTTGTGGGATGCGACGGAAGCTTTGCCCTCATCAGCCGCCTGCGGGCGGCAGCTTCAGTCTACGCGCTAAGAGCCGCCGCAAAAAGCGGCGGTTGCGCTCCGACACGCGCCTGCGGGCGCAGCCCCAAGGGAGAAGCCAAAAAAAGTTGAAACACCCCGCCCGTTTTTGTCGTATAATCTTTATGAAAGGGGGCGACGCCCATGACAGAGCACGAGTTGGACACCCTGCTGCGGGACTACGGCGGCGCAGTGCGGTCCGTCTGCCGGGCCATTCTGCCCGGCCATCCGCAGGACGCCGAGGAGGCCGAGGGCGACACATTTTACAAGCTCTGGCGCGGGGCACACCTGCCCGCAGACGAGCCCCATCGGCGGCGGCTGGTGGTGCAGGCGGCGCGGCAGTGCGCCATTGACCGCTACCGTGCGCTGCTGCGCCGGGGCGAGACGCTGCCGCTGGATGACCGCGACGACGCCGAACTGGCCGTTGCGCTGGAAAGCGAGCTGGAAACCCGCGAGCTGATGGCGCAGGTCATGGCGCTGCCGCCGCCCGACGGGGAGCTTTTTCTGCGCAGGTACGTGTATGGCGAGACCGCGGCCCAGCTGGGCGTACATTTCAACATGCCTGCCGCAACGGTGCGCACCCGGCTGCACCGCGCACGGCTGGCGCTGCAAAAGCTATTGAAGGAGGGCTGACCTATGACCGAACTGGAACGCTGGATGAACGACCACCCGCCGCTGGCAGACGCCCTGACGGCGGAGGAAACCGCGGCACTGCGCCAAAAAGTGCTGGCCCGCCGCCCGAAGCCCCGGGTTTTGCGCGGCTGGCGGCTGGCAGCTGCGGCGGCAGCGCTCTGCTTAGTGGCCGCGGGCGCGGTGGTGCTGGGGCTTTTCCACCCCATGAGCGCCGCCAACGAGACGAACGCACTGGTGCAGAAATACGGCGAGGTGCTGGACGAACCGCTGACCGCCGAAATCAACGGCCACACGGTCAGTGTAAAGGCGCTGCTGCGCGACAAGAACACGCTGCGGGTGCTGTACGATGTTGATCATGCACAAGGGCTTGAGCCGTGGGATTTGGTGTGGAGTACCGCAAACTTCACCTTCATCCCGACCGAGGAAAGCGCCCTTGACAAACGGATGTACACAGTAACAAACTTCGGCACAGGGCTTTGCGGCGGCTATGCCGTCGGCTCGTTTGAAACCCGCAACGCCACAAGCGAGAGCGGCATTCTCTCCTGCTTTGTGGATATTCCACTGCACAGCAATCCCGCCAAGATGCGCACGCTGTGGATTGGCGACCTGAACAACTACGACGCCAAAGCCAGCCTCAAGGTGGAGCTGCCCGACGCCGCCCAGCCTATCACAATAGCGGCAGACACAAGCATTGCAATGAAGGGCGGCCCGTGGTTCCACTACGATTTGACCGACGAGGAGCGCAAGGCGTTCCCGGACGGGACGTTTAACATCACTGCGATACGCATTGAGCCGCTGGCCGTGAGCATTGTGGGTAGTGACTACGAAAGCGAACCCCGGAATTTGAGCCGCTACAATGTGCAAGGCCGCGTGAAGCTCTACCGAGCTGACGGCAGCGAAATCACCTACGGCTGGGACGGGAATTTCTTCCAAGGGCAATACAGTCCGACGGTGCTGCGCGTGGACAGCTACGACCTCCTCGACCCCGAGGCCGTGGCATGGGTCGAGATCGACGGGGCGAGGTTTGAGGTGGAATAAGTGGGAAAGGACGGTTACGGGAAACCACCGGGCCGGGCGGCATATATGCCGCCCCTACGAACCGGCGGATGATTTGCGGCATTCAGAGACAAACGCGGAGGGGTCAAGACCCCTCCCTACAGGCCTCCAAAAGCCTTCCCCCTTGGGGGAAGGTGGCCCCGCAGGGCCGGATGAGGGGGAAACCGCCCGGCAGCAGCCGTTTGCCTATAATGTGCGGGCCGGGCGTGCCCGGCCCCTACGAACCGGCGGGGGCAAGCCCCCTCACAGAAACAAAAACTAAAAAAGCACCCGCATGGCGCGCGCCATGCGGGTGCTTACTTTTTATGTCAGTATCAGCCGAACATATTGATCAGGATACCAGCGGCAACGGCGGAGCCGATAACACCGGCAACGTTGGGGCCCATGGCGTGCATGAGCAGGTAGTTGCGGGGGTTGTACTCCTGGCCGACCTTCTGGGAAACACGGGCGGCCATGGGAACGGCGGAAACACCGGCGGAGCCGATGAGCGGGTTGATCTTGCCGTGGGTGACAAGGCACATGACCTTGCCCAGGAGAACACCGCCGGCGGTGCCGACACCGAAGGCGACGATGCCCAGAACGATGATCTCAACGGTCTGGATGTTCAGGAAGGTGGCGGCGTTGGTGGTGCAGCCGACGGAGAAGCCGAGGAAGATCGTGATGATGTTCATCAGCTCATTGCCGGCGGTCTTGGTGATACGCTCAACAACGCCGGACTCCTTCATCAGGTTGCCCATCATCAGGCAGCCGACCAGAATGGCGGCGTCAGGCAGGGTCAGGGCAACGATGATGGTGACGATGATGGGGAACAGGATCTTCTCGGTCTTGGAGACACGGCGGGGGGCAGTCATGACGACCTGACGCTCTTTTTCAGTGGTCAGAGCCTTCATGATGGGCGGCTGGATGACCGGCACCAGCGCCATGTAGCAGTACGCGGCAACCGCGATGGAGCCCAGCAGGTGCGGGGCCAGCTTGGTGGTGACGTAGATAGCGGTGGGGCCGTCCGCACCGCCGATGATGCCGATAGAACTGGCCTCCTGGTTCGTAAAGCCCAGGATCTTAGCGCCGACGAAGGTGAAGAAGATGCCCAGCTGTGCGGCAGCGCCCAGCAGCAGGCTGGACGGGCGGGCGATCAGCGGCTCAAAGTCGGTCATCGTACCGATGCCGAGGAAAATCAGCGGCGGGTAGATGCCCAGCTTAACGCCTAAGTAGATATAGTCGACCATGCCGCCGGACGAGCCGAGCAGCTCCCAGTTGATATGATTCGTCTCGTTGATGAAGATGTCCATGTGGAAGATGCCGTCGAGGGGCAGGTTGGTCATCAGCATACCGAAGCCGATGGGCAGCAGCAGCAGAGGCTCAAACTGCTTGACGATGGCCAGATACAGCAGCACGCAGGCCACTGCCAGCATGACGGCGTACTTCCAGCCGCCCTCGGTGAAGAAGATCTGTGCCCAGCCGGACTTTGCAAAAATCTCTGCAATGTTGGTAAAAATAGCAGCCATTTCCGTACCTCCTTACATAAAGGGCGTCGTGTGCTCACGCACGCCGGCGTCGCCCCAGGCACCGCGGCGGGAACCGGCGGCAGGCTTGGAAACGCGCTTGATGCCGCGAATGACGGCATTGCCGCCGCAGACCGTGGCCACGGCAGCGGAGATCGCGGCGATGATCTCGCCGGGAATGGAGCCGTTGTCAGCCTTGGCCGCAGGGGCGGCGGGCTTGGCGGCAGGGGCAGCCTTGGCAGCGGGGGCCTTCGGCGCGGCAGGCTTGCCGTTCTTTTTATTGTTGATGTTGTCGAAGATCTTGCCTTCCAGCGTGATGATGAGGCACAGGGCCACCAGCATCGCGAAAACCAGTGTAATGCTGGTCAGCACAACGGTACCGTCACTGGCTTCAAGGGCAAGAAGAGCTAGGTTGGGCATGGATGATCCTCCTTTGAATGGTAGCAGCCCCCGATAAAGGGCTATTTGATGATATTATAGCACAAAGAAAATTTTTTGGGTAGATTTTTTTACAAAAAAATGAATAAATTTAGGGAAATGTACAGATGGTGCATGTAGGGGGCGGCAGGTTTCGGCAGGGTGAGGGCACCCCGCCCTACGCACGGGTTTGATGTGGGGGTGTAGGGCGGCCAGCCCTCTGGCCGCCGTGGCCGTTTGCGGCGGTGGGAGGGTGCCCGGGAGGGATGAATCCCTCCCCTACGGATTGAATCGTAAAAAGGATATGGCGGTAAGCTGCGGGCCGGGCATGCCCGGCCCCCTACAGAATGCACAATTTTTAAGCGGTATTTTCGGCTGGTTGTACAGCATTTTTTACAAATATGAACAAAATGTGTCCCTGCCATCTTGACTAAGCCGCAACCCTGTGATAGCATAAACGCAACGAAAGAACGGCAAAGGCGCCGGACAGTGTGATCCTGTCCGGCGCCTTTCTGTTTTGTAAAGTAAGAGGGGGGTTCTGTTCTATGTACAATTCCGCAGACGTTACATGGACACTGGTTGCGACGTTTCTGGTGTTCTTCATGCAAGCGGGCTTTGCCTTGTGCGAGGCTGGCCTGACCCGTGCAAAAAATACCGGCAATATTCTGATGAAGAATATGATGGATTTTTGTATCGGTACGCCGTGCTACTGGCTCGTCGGCTTCGGCATCATGTTTGCCGGTTCCGGTGCGCTCATCGGCGGGTTTGATCCGTTCATCCGCGGCAGCTATGACTTCGGCACGTTGCCGGTCTGGGTCTACGCGGTGTTCCAGACTGTGTTCTGCGCCACTGCCGCGACCATCGTCTCCGGCTCGATGGACGAGCGCACGAAGTTCAGCGCCTACTGCTGCTACTCCGCCGCCATCAGCCTGATCGTCTACCCCATCTCCGGCCACTGGATCTGGGGCGGCGGCTGGCTGGCACAGCTCGGCTTCCATGATTTTGCCGGCTCCACCGCAGTTCACTTCGTCGGCGGCGTCACGGCCTGCCTAGGTGCCTGGATGCTCGGCCCCCGCATCGGCAAATACAACAAGGCCGGTAAGGCCCGCGCTATCCCCGGCCACAACCTGACCGCGATGGCTCTGGGCGTTTTCATCCTGTGGTTCTGCTGGTTCGGCTTCAACGGCGGCTCCACCGTCAGCATGACCGGCGATGACACGATGGTTTCCGCAGGTCTGATCTGCTTCAACACCAACCTGGCCGCCGCGCTGGCTACCGTTGCGGCGCTGATCGTCTCCTGGGTGCGCTACGGCAAGCCCGATGTCTCCCTGACCTTCAACGGTGCGCTGGCCGGTCTGGTCGCCATCACCGCGGGCTGCGACGTCGTTGACCCGTTCGGCGCGGCCATCATCGGCATCGTCGCCGGTGTGCTCTGCATCTTCTCGGTTGAGTTCTTCGACAATGTTGCCAAGATCGATGACCCCGTCGGCGCTGTCTCGGTGCACTGCATGAACGGTGCGTGGGGCACCATCGCCGTCGGCCTGTTTGCCACCGAGGGCGGCCTGTTCTACGGCGGCGGCTTTGCCAAGCTGGGCATCCAGCTGCTGGGCATTGTCAGCGTGGCGGCCTGGGTGCTGGCCACGATGTTCATCATCTTCACGGTCATCAAAAAGACCATCGGCCTGCGCGTCTCCGAGAAGGAGGAGATCGACGGCCTGGATTACCACGAGCACGGCCTGGCCAGCGCCTATGCAGGCTTCGCCATCAATGATCCGACCTACGCCGAGCTGGACGTGAACGAGAACACCGATCTGGGCGAGGACGACTTCACCAAGGCCAGCCCCGAGAAGGTCGCCGCCGCGGTCAAGGTCGTCAAGGACGCCCCGCTGCCCGCCGAGCTGGATTCCGGCATGCACAAGGTTTCCATCATCGTGCAGTTGGCCAAGTTTGAGACCCTGAAGAAGGCGCTGAACGACATTGGCGTTACCGGCATGACCGTGACCCAGGTCATGGGCTGCGGCCTGCAGAAGGGCAGCGGCGAGAAGTACCGCGGCGCCGAGGTTGACGCCACGCTCCTGCCGAAGGTCAAGGTCGAGGTCGTCGTGAGCAAGATTCCCGTGGATAAGATCATCGACACGGCCACGAAGGCCCTGTACACCGGCCACATCGGCGACGGCAAGATCTTTGTCTACAATGTAGCAAAGGTCGTGAAGGTCCGCACCGGCGAACAGGATTACGCCGCGCTGCAGGACGTAGAGTAAACGTCTCCCTATTATAATAAGGTATAAAGGTCAGTAAGCCAGCCCCTTCCGAAGTGGGATTCGGAAGGGGCCGGCTGTTTTGTGGGTAGAATCGCGGCGGCGGGAGGTGGACGGCGGGGGATGAATTTTCTCTCTGCGGGCGGAACATTGACGGGATTTGGCGTGAAGCGGCGGAGGGGTCAACGCTTGGCGGCGCACAACGAGCGCCGCCAGTTTGCTTCGCAAACACGCTCGTGCG
>OGXD01001323.1_pt1 | contig 19440 bp, 22 predicted proteins | sample 1576211 | NCBI WGS metagenome assembly OGXD01 (sample SAMEA3541470, study PRJEB24748) | human gut metagenome | biome: human gut; feature: human-associated habitat; material: faeces | place: China | collected 2012
TGAAAATTTGGAAAACAGGCTCCTCTGGAAAACAATCGTTATTCAGAAGGGCCTGATTGAGTTATCTGCTTTTTAGAAATTAGGGGGTCTATGGCGAGCGTTTTTGCGCTTCTGGAGGCATTTACCCGTAAAGAGGCTGCTGCACTTGGATTTTTTCCTTGTGCAACAGCCTCTTTTTATTTGCACGCTTCCTCTGTTCTCGACAGCTCGGCTGCTTATATGCTATACTGGTACCATCATACAAAGGAGGCGCATCCGCCCTGCTGGGTGCCTCCGGCATTGTATTTATGCTCATCATGCTGTCCAGCCTGGCCGGTAGCCGGAACGGCGGTATTCCGATCACTTTGATCCTTGTCAGTGCGCTCTACCTGAGCCAGCAGGTATATGATATTTTGTTCGTGCAGGACAATGTAGCCAACTTTATGCACATCGTCGGCGGCGCCTGCGGCACTGTGTTTGGTTTTGCCGTGCACAGAAAATAATACGCGGAGGTTTCCTTCATGAAGATCCTTGTCACCGGTTTTGACCCGTTCGGCGGAGAGACCGTCAACCCGGCCTATGAGGCTGTCAAACTGCTGCCCGACACCATTGCCGGGGCACAGATCATCAAGCTGCAGGTTCCCACCCGGTTTGCTCTTTCCGGCACCGTTCTGGAAGCCGCCGTAAACGAGCACCGGCCCGATGCGGTCATCTGTGTCGGGCAGGCAGGTGGGCGGTCCGCCATCACGCCGGAAAGAGTTGCCATCAACCTTGCGGACGCAAGCATCCCCGACAATGCAGGCGACCAGCCTGTGGACGAGCCGATCCGGAAGGACGGTGCGCCCGCCTACTTTACCTCTCTGCCCGTAAAAGCCATGGTGCAAAAAATGAGAGCCGCCGGTATTCCGGCAGCCCTCTCCTACACCGCTGGCTCCTTTGTGTGCAACTCCCTGATGTATACGCTGCTCTATCTCATCGACAGGCAGTATCCCGCTATGCGGGGCGGCTTTATCCATGTGCCGTATGCGATGGAGCAGGCCGTCAGCAAGCCGCTGGGAACACCCAGCATGGAGCTGCATCAAATCGCGCGCGGCCTTGCACTTGCGGTAGAAGCAGTCGTCGAAAACGAGCGTGACCTTACCGTAAACCGGTAATACAGGCCCGATTTCTCGAAATAGCGCTTGCATTTTTTAGGGTTCGTGCTATAAACATAGCATCATCACAGAATAGGAACGGGACAATGGGGTCACGCACAGGCAAGGTGCGCGATCCCGTTTTTTCGTCTGCGCACAAAGGCGTGCCGCACTTCATTGGGTGCTGCACGCCTTTTGGCTTTTCTGTTGCTTGTTTTCCGAATGGAGGGATTTGAAAATGCTTACCGCACGAATTGAAAAAATACGCCAAAACTATGTAAACGCCAAACCGCAGATCTCCTGCGAACGCGCCGCACTGTGGACAGAATCCTACAAAAGGAGCGCAGGAAAGCCCGTCTGCATCCGCAGCGCTGACAAAAGCGCAGCTTTCCGGGTGGGAGCAGCTGGCCGCGCAGGAATACGGGATAAAGGTCACTTCCTATAAGTAGTCCCTGTCCTCCACTGCGGCGGCCTTACGGCTCCTGCAGCATGATCCGCACGATCTCTTTGTCTGTTTCGCGCATACCCTCACGGCCCAGCAGTCCCACATTACGGATGGTATTTTCAACGCCCTTTGTGACGATGCCATCCCCACTGCGGAACTGCTGGCCGTTTTTGTACATGTGATACCCCAGGATGCCCGCCTCCACGCTGGAGGCAATCTTCGCCGCACAGCTGGCCTTGGCACCATCGCAGATAATACCCGAAACGATGGCCAGCGCATTGACAAGGGTGTGGGAGACCGCTTTCAGGTCTGCGCCCTGCAGATAGGCAATGCCGCAGCCCGCAGCACAGCCCGCGCTGACGGCCCCGCAGTAGGCGGACAGCCGCCCTATACCGGCTTTCTCGTGGATCGCAATCAGGTTGGAGAGGGCCAGTGCGCGGCAGAGAGTCTCATCGGAGGCCCCCAGCTCTCTGGCATACTCGATGACCGGCACCGAGACTGTGATGCCCTGATTGCCGCTGCCCGAGTTGATGACAACTGGCAGCTCACAGCCGCTCATACGGGCATCAGAGCCTGCTGCTGCCTTGGCAATAGCGCGGTTGCGCACATCCTCGCCGTAAAATTTCAGCATTGTAGAGCCGATGTTCGCACCGTAATCCCCTCGCAGTCCCTCCTCCGAGATGCGGGTGTTGTACCGGATCTGGGTTTCCAGCAAAGGTCGGATGTCGTTGATCTCGCAGGTATCGGCAAATGCAAAGATATCCGCAATGTTCAGCAGTGCCCGGTCTGTCAGACCGCTCTCGGCAGGGGCGGCGTCACCGCAGAGCTGCTTTGTCTCCTGCGCGGTATGATTCAGCAGCACTTCGCTGTTTCTTTGGATCAGGACAATATTCGTGTGGTACTGGCAGATGCGCACCACGGCAGAATCGCTCCCCTGCTGCAGCGTCACAATAATGTCGAAGATAAAGCCGTTGTCGATTGCCTTCACCGTGACCGGCACCTGCTTCAGGAAGGTGCGCATCGCAGCCTTCTGGTCCGCTGTTACAGCTGCGATGACCTCCAGTGCCTTGTCCGCCTGCCCGCCGACGATGCCTGCCGCTGCGGCGGCTTCAATGCCCTTCATGCCATCGGTGTTGGGCACGATGACGCTCTTGACATTCTTGATAATGTTGCTGCTCACGCCGATCTCGACTTTGTCCGGCATGCCGCCAAGCACATCCCGCGCCTTGGCGGCGGCGTAGGCGATGGCAATCGGTTCGGTGCAGCCCATGGCAGGGATCAGCTCCTCCTTGAGGATCTGCACATACGCCTGATAGGTCCTGCTCTGCTTATCCATACAAGTGACTCCTTTGGTTGCTCTGCAAAGTGTCCGCAGCGGGGTATTATACCACGTCTGCTGGTTTGTATAGTACAAGTATAGACATTTTCCCCGCCTTTTGCAACAGCATTTTTGCGGCGTTCCAATCCGGAGCACTTTATGCACTGGTTGGACATAAACACTGCCGCTGTCTACATCCCATAACGCAAAATGTGCCTGCTTGCGCGGGCACATTTTGCGTTATTCTGCTTTTTCCTGTCTGGCCGCATTCAGCAGCTGCTTTTGAAATTCCCGGGCCGCCGTATTCAGCGGACGGTGCCGGTCATAAACCAGACTTACTGAGCGCTGCGGAATCTCCTCCCGCAGGGTCAGCTGCACAATGCTGCGGCGCTGCAGGCTGCTGCGGGCCATCGGCTCCGGCACAAAGGCAAGGCCAAGCTCACTCTTTACCAGCGTCATCATCTGGTCTGTGGTGGCCGCCTCAATATCCGGCTTCAGGTCTGCGCTATACTCAAGGAAAAACTGCCGGTAAAACAGGCGGCTCATGCTCTCGTTCCCCAGCATGATCAGCGGATAGGCGTCAAGCTCCTGCAGCGAGAGCATCCGGCTTGCCAGCGCCGTGAAGGTTTTCCCGCCGACCAGGATTTCGTTGAACGGCATCAAATCAACTTTTTTCAGCTCCCCCTCTGCGCCGGTGGGGGTCGTCACAACAGCAAAATCGACCTCGCCGTTTTTCACAGCCTGAATCGCCTGCGGCGTTGAATGGTTGGAGATCCGCAGCCGGATACCGGGGTACTGCGCATGGAAGTCCCGCAGCCGTTCCGACAGGTAGATGTTCAGCGCCGTCTCGGTTGCGCTGATACTGATTGCACCATGCTCAAAGGTCGCGCTGGCGCTCAGCTCCTCCTCGGCATCCTGTATCTGCACAGCAGCCGAGGAAATACGGGTATAGAGCATCTCCCCCTCCGGCGTCAGCGTCACACCCCGGTTGGAGCGGATAAACAGCACACAGTGCAGCTGATCCTCCAGCTTGTTCATCGTATGTGTGATGTTGGGCTGGTTGCTGCCCAGCACGCGGGCCGCCTTGGTAAAATTGCGGTATTTTGCGACAAAGTAAAAAATCTTGTAGTATTCCCAATCGACATACATAGGCGCAGCCTCATTCATACCAAAATTACATAGTCATAATGCGGTAAATACTTTTTACACATTCTATGTCACAAAGTATAATAGCACCGCAACCCAAAAGCAAGCAAAATTTTCCCTCTATAGAAACAAATTGTAAGGAAGGCGAAACCAAAATGCTGACCGCAGTACCTGCGGAAGGGTACCTGGCTCTAAGGCAACACCGCATTCTTCTGCGTGCCGCCCCTATAGTTTTTCAAGGCTGCATCTCCCCCTCTCCCCTGCCCGCATTTGTGGGTGGGGGCTTTTTGTTTACCGTCTTCAGCGCGTCCCTCTCTCAGAGCGCGTGAGTGGACGCCTCTGCAGCGCGTTTTGCTGCAGGCAGCGGCAGACAAAAAAACACCCACAGCGGCGGCTGTGGGCTTTGGGTTCAATCATTATTGGCGGATGCTCCCAGCGCACGGCAAAGCGGATGATTCAGCAACATACCGGCGATAACATACCGATAGGAGTGCACCGCACCGTTTCGGATCGTTTGCGGTATCCGCTGCTTTCGTACCAGCTTTTCCAGCGCATCCATCTGCTCTTTCAAAAAGTAAAAAGATATTTGTGGATAGATCTTGTCATCCAACTGCGTAGCAATAAACCGGCTGACAACCTTTGTTTCCGGAAACAGATAGTAGTCCGCCCTGTTCTGCTCGATTTCTGCTTCGCTGGCCAGATATTCCCTGCTGTTCATGATCAGGCAGTTGTCAGCACCGACCTTCATGACCTTATCCATCTCGGACTGGAGCAGCCGATTGGCCAGGGTGCCTACGCGGATATCCTCCACAGCAGCCTCATCCACAAGCGTCTCCCGAATCAGGAGCCCTACCCGAAGGTTGACCTTGACTTTTTCTTCTTTCATTCGCATCACCCTTTGGTTTCCGGGACAGTGTCGCCCCCTACCCTGCCTTACTTTGCGGCTTCAATCAAATCCCGGAGGCTTTGCGCCTGCTCGATCAGTTCATTCAGGATCGCAACATCATTATCACGGCGCTCCTGAGACATCTTTCTGACGCCGCGCTTATAGCTGGTTGAACTCATCTTCTTAAAAATCTTATTAGCAACAGGCTGGATCGTCTTTTCCACAAAGGTCGCGCTTTCAGACTCGCTCTTTTGCTCCTTTTTCTCGACGCGCTTTGTCTCCTGATCCCTGGCCACATCCTTTGCGATTTCCTCGGCCTTCTCCGTATCATGCCGACTGACGGCGTCACGGTACTCCCCTACCCTGTTCTGCAGCAGGCGGATTGCGTTTTCACACTCCGCAAACGCGGTCTCCAGGCGTTCGTCCCTCTCATCCGGCTCGTTGGTTTTTCTGGCTCTGTCAATAGCCCGTATAAAATCATAATGTATGCTGTTGCATTCCTGCAGCAGACGCTCCCGGGCATCGGTGTCACAGTTGCTCACATCAACCGTGCTCAGCAACAGATAGCACTGCGCAATTTTATGCTGCTCCTCCGGCTCCAGCGTGATATAGCTTTCACACTCCATGCGGGTCAGGAACTTGTTATCCAAAAGGCGAAGCAACTCTTTGTCCAGCTTTTCCTCAATGCGGAAATCACGGTCGATCTGCTTGGCTGTGGTTGCACTCACTTCCTTAATTGCCTTTTTAGCGTCCTTTTCCGTCATATTGAACGGCTCGTTCTGAAGGCAGACCACAAATTCTGCAACGGCCTTGCGGCGGATCTGTTCATCCGCAAAGCCACCGCGGACCTGCAGGTTCGCACTGTATAAAAGCACCTTTTTTTCATTTTCCGAAAGACTGGTTGTGATCACATTGCAGTTTTTGATGGTGTTCCAGGTGGCGTCTCCTCTCTTTTCGAGGTACTCCATCGCGCGGTAGCGGCGCTCACCGGAGAGAAGGACATACACTGTTTTTCCATTTTCTTCCTGCGGAAACACTACCAAATTATGCATCAGGCCGTTGCGCTGAATATCCTCCGCCAGCTGCACAATATCCTCTTGGGTATCTGCCTGCCGGAAGATTTCGTTGTCCGCGTTTACGCGAATATCGTACAGTGCAATATCCCGTGCTTCGTATTCAATGCTTTTATGCCCTGCGGTCAGATCACTGATAATTTTTCCTGCATCGCCATTATTGGAATCAATTTTGCCAAGCTCTGCATCCGTCGGACGGGAACGTTTTACGATTTCCTTCTTTTTGGCGGGGCTTTTCATTCCCATATCATTTCACCTCCAGACGCTTTTTCAACTCTTCGTAGGCTTTCACATAGGCTTTTGCCACAGGCTGCGTTTTTGCCATATAGCACACAGGCAAAAAGCGGGAAATGGATGTTTTCACCGTCTTGCTTGTGGGAATTGCAACGCTGAACAGCGATGTGCCGAGTTCTTCTTTAAAGTGCTCCTGAATCTTCTTGTCTGTTGCTGCGCTTTTGTCTACATTCACCAACAACACACCGGCACCCATCAGGTGAGAAGTGGAGCTTTGCTTCATCTTGTTGCATTCATAATAAAGGCGAAATGCCGATTCTTCGGAGTTATCCTCACAGCCGGCTGGAATCAGGATATAATCCGCTGCATAGATTGCATTGGAAAGCAACAAGCTGTCCCGCGTAGGCTGTGTGTCAATAAGAATGTAATCGTACTCATCACGTACCTGATTGAGGAAATAGTACAGAAAATCCCCCATACCGGAAACTTTCCTCGGGTCTCCGTCCTTCAGGCGCTCTGCATCGCCAATCAGCAGTTCAATGCGCTTATTGATTCGCGGCGTCTGCGCATCGCACGGGATCATATCCACATTTTCATACTGCGTTTCCACAATAAAGTCTCGCGTCTTGCTATGATACAAGAACCCGTCGAACAGATTATAGAGTGCCTTGCCGTAGAATTCATCACTTGTGATACTCAAGCCGCCACTGAGTGCTTTGGTGAGATTCCCTTGCGGATCAGTATCCACGCAAAGAACCTTTTTTCCCTCATCGCCCATCAGGTAGGCAAGATTGGAGGCCGTTACGGTTTTACCCGTGCCTCCCTTTTCAATGGCAATTGTAATAATTTTTGCAGACATTGGGCAATTCCTCATTTCTGTAAAGGCTGTTATTTGTGGATGTGTCCGCCAATTCTTGTTGCTGTGAATTATCGTTCTGTAATTCTCTTGTAATCGATTTTCCATGCCTTTTTGCCATTTCCGGTTGTACGATTTTATCATACTTCAGTGGCTGAATATGTTGAAGGCTATACCTCACCACAAAATAGTTGCAGCCATCTTTTGCTGCTTATTGTGATTTCAATTATAACATAGATATAAGTAAAGTCAATTCTCTTTTCCGGGTATCATCCTGCCATAACGATATTTCAAGTCTATCAATTCTTGTTGCTGTTCTTTAATATATCTGCATTCGTATAGGCCATTTCTTTACATACTCGCGCCGCGCTTCACAGTACGAAACAGAGTCCAGACCGCCAAAAGAATTGCCTTCTTGCCTTATTGCATGTGTAGGGGCGACCATTGGTTGCCCGTCAACTTACCGCAGCAACGCATCTTCTGGGATAGTTTGCTTACAAGACAAACGGACACGGGCGAGCAATGCTCGCCCCTACAAGAGTTTCTCGACAGTCTGACAGAGTCAACATATCTTTCAATTCTTGTTGCTGTTCTCAGTTTGTATTCATTTGTCACTTATAATCTTTGTTTTTTCTTTACAGCAAAAAGCAGCAGCCTGCATGTTGCAGGCTGCTGCCAAATAATACTTATGCATCCTCAAAGACAGACATATCGAACTTGAACACCCCCGCCGGATCCAACGATGAGAGCTTCTGCTTGCCGGCCGCGATGATCAAAGCACTGTTTTCAATCGTATCGTTATAAACAACCGTGCGATAATACTGTGCAGACTTCTTTTCGGTTGCTTTTTCAAACATCTCCGTAAATTTTACACACAGTCCCAGGGTCCATGTTTTCAGCCCGGCATTGTCATGAATGATTCGGTTTAAAGAATCCAGTGTTTCCTCCGCTTGGTCACACTTGTTGGTGTTTGTCAGGATCTTAGCCGTGTATGTGAAAATATCATTGCAGATATTTTTCTCGTTGCCCGTCAGCTTATCCTCATACGAAGCATAGTCCGCTTTGTTTTTGATCTCCGTAGTTGCTTTTCTATACTTCATTTTCAAAATATCTGTGCTAAATGGCTCTGTAATATGCTGGGCTGGTTTTTCCGCACTCTGGGTTTTCTTCTTTCTGGAATCCCTTACAATTTCGTCATCGTGCGTATTTCTATCATGATAGGAGCGGACATCCCTCATTTCCGCTTTTGTCTTGTATTTGATGAAAATATACAGGTATTCATATTTGCGAACGCCGCGCTTGCGCGCCGGGGCATAGTCAAACCAAAGATCCGTCATCTCATTGATTTCTTTCTTAACGGTCTTTAAAACATTCTTTTCAAACTCTGTAAAAGTCTTGTACTTTTCAGACAGCGGTTTTTCCCGGTCAAACTTTTTCTTGTCGGCAGATGCCGGATCCTTTTTCTTTTTGCTCTTTGTGGACTCTCTCTCTGCCTCTGTGGGTGCAGAAAGCAGACCTTTAAACTCATCAATATTGAATTTTTTATACTTATAACCCGTCAGCTCGTCGCGCTTTGAGGAGAACTTATTCAGGATCTCATCATTTACCGGCTGGAATACAAGGCCGTTCGTATAGCCATAATCTCTGTTTCCATTGTCATAGGAGAGTATGATTTCATAAACGCGCATAGAGTAGGTGCTTTTCATCATCAGCAGATATTCGATGCTGTAAGAGGTATAGTTGCTGGTAAGCTGCGCAATATCCTTCCAGATGTCCTGGTTAAAGCGCAGGCGAATCTCTTTCTTGTCGAAATCGACCTCAGAACCTTTTTGCAGCCAGGAGATGGAGCGATACACCTTACTGCCGGGCTCTTTCTTGACCCAGAATGTACGATTTTCCAAATTTTCTATAGTTTCCTTCAGATTCAGCGCATAGGTCGTATCCACCGTGCGCACTCCGGTCAACTTGGCAAAATCGTTGAAAGTGATCGAATAATATTTGGATGCATCCTTATCATTTTTCTGGTCAATTTTAGACATGAGCATAAAGAGAACCTTTTGCTCATTTCTGGGCAGAGAGTACTTCGTCCGCTGGATCAGGTCATTACTTTTGGTAATGTAAGAGCCAAAGCCGACAGGGGAGTGCTGCCATTTCGCAATCGCTTGCTTTTTTTCGCGGACCTCATCATCAGAAAGGACCTCTCCAACTAAAGATTCCTCGTTTTCATCAATGGACGAATTCGTTTTGTTCATATCCATTACTTATAGCTGTACAAGGAGGGGCTTAAAATAATTACGATATACAGCTATATATTCCTTTCGTTAGATGTTACAATACAAATAGGTACACAAATATCATTATACTGATAATATTACTATACTATTTGCCGACTGTCAACGAAAAATGTTTGGAGCTTTTCTATTTTTTTTTATTTTGCTTTTTTCTCTTCTACAATTATTTATCTTATATCTTACTTTTTACTTATTTATTATAATATGTAGAAAGAGAGGTTTCCACATGCCAGCGGAGAGGAAAAAACACTTGGCGAAAGAGATTTCCACACCGGATGCAAGAGGTTTAAAAGGCTGTAGAAAGAGATTGCTACAGCCCAATCAGCCAAAATAAGCATGTAGAAACCTCTTTTTTGCAGTGGAAGAATCTCTGTTTTCAAAGTTTTTTCTGTATACTGCCTGTTGCGGCTACAAATTGTGCAGGGCGGAAATCTTGCCTTTGCGATAGCGGGAGAGCATTGCCGTGCAAACATAGGTGGAGAGTGCGATAGCTGATTTTTCCGGTGTAGAAACCTCTCTTTGCGCAAGCAACGGAAAACGCTGGCGCTTGAATTAGGATAGTGTGCATAGAAGCAGGGGAGAGAGTAAAACAAAAATTTCCCCTTCCGCGAGTGTAGAAACCTCCTTTTGTTGCTGCGAGTGATCTCTGCGGTAGGAGGTGCTCGATTTTTTCCGGTGTAGAAATCTCCTTTTAGAAATTGCTTCAAAAACACTATATATTGTTGTTGTGGATCAACTAACATACTTGTTCTTGCACAAAGAGAGTCTATATAGGCAGAGACAGGAAAGGTAATAGTGGCGAACCAAGAGGTTACTACACATAAACAGCGTAAGATTTTTAAACAGAATAATAGGCGATATACCGATATATAACTGGGCTACGAAAAAGGAATTATCTGCACTAAAAAGAGGTTTCTACATCAAAAGAACGAAAGAAAAGAGGAAAAAACACAGCCATGTATAGAAGGGTACTACCAAAGCAGCGTAGTGATAAAAGGATGTAAAACCACAATATATAGATATAGAAAAGAAAATAGCACTTGAAAAACCAAAAAAGCTGGGAGAGAAGATAGTAGAAAAGGGGAAAATCGTTGCAGATAAAATACAATGAGAAAATAGTGCTGTAATATATACGATATGTATATAGCGTAATGCAAAGATGATCCAGAGAGGTCCATAGTGGTGCAAAGTATGGCATAATGCAAAGTAAACATTTTTTTCGGGAATGAGATGTAGAAACCTCTCTTTTCGCTGGACTTCCCGACTTCGTGATGAGAAAACCTCTTTTTGACGGACATATCCACTTTTTCGGCAGTAATCCACACGGATTGCGGGCTTAATGTACTTACATAAGGTGGATAAAATGATAGGTGAGTGGCTGTATAAGATACAATTTAATATACTAATAGGATAATATATGAAAAATATACAAATTGGTCCATACAATCTGTTCCCAAAAGGGAAATTATCCGATTGTTAAAGTGTAGAAACCTCTCTTTTAGGTGGGAGGGGAAGCCTTCGCAACACGAAATAAGCTGAATTTGAGAATGGACCTTGCAATAGATAGAAAGCCGGATTATCGCCCCGTAGGTTATATGGCACATGCCGAAGGAAGAAAAAGCATAAAGCAAACACCATCTAATAAGGTAAGGGTTATCTCAAGAGGGCATGGGAGGGGACTGGCAGCAGGATTGGGTTTGTGTCTGGTATAAAGGCATACAGCATTTGGGAAAGTTTCGATATGCTATAGCAGCGAGAGCAGTCGCCTTGGCAGTCAAGAAATCTCTTAGCGAACACAACAAAAAACCGAAAATAAAGTTACAGCAACAGGAATTGACGGAAATGGAGCACGATGAATTTTTACAAGCAATCAGAAGCCCTTTTCATTTTGCCACTTGCGATGCCGTACTCCGGGGGTGTAAAATAGTAGACATAAGTAAGCCACTGCAGTGGCGCAGACTGTCGAAAAAGGTGCGTTCACCCCTTGGCCCCTCTGCGAGGGGGCTCCGCCCGCAGGCGGTGGGAGAGAGAACTGTACGGCTGCCCGAAATATTTCGGGCTATGGCAAGGTTTTCTCCCGCCGCCCCTTCGGGGCACCGCTCCCCCTCTGGCGCAAGCGCCACCTCCCCCCTATCAGGGGGGGGGCTGTCTCGCAGAGGGAGGGTTTTCGACAGCCTGAGCCGCTGCAGCGGCAGGGCATATAGCGACAGGGGATGTAAGGTATGAAACGAATTTTGATCATTGATGGGCAGGGCGGCGGCATGGGCGCACAGCTTGCAAAGCTGCTGCTGCCTAAACTGCCTGCGGATTGCGAGCTGCTGGCAGTGGGCACGAATGTGCTGGCAACCAGCGCCATGCTGAAGGCGGGTGCAGTGCGCGGAGCCACTGGGGAAAATGCGGTGGTGTACAACGCCGCCAGAGCCGATGTTATCCTTGGGCCCATCGGTATCTTGATGGCTAACGGCATCATGGGCGAGGTTTCGCCCAACATGTCGGTGGCAATTTCCGGCAGTGAGGCAGCCAAGGTTTTGATCCCGGCGTCCGGCTGCGGGATCTTTGTGGCGGGCACGCAGGATTGTCGCCTTGACGAGTATCTGCAAAATGCCGTAGCACTTACGCTGCGTGCGCTGGACGCATGACGCCGCTGGCAACAGCCGCCGCCCCGATCCTGCAGGCCGCACAGTTGGCCGCAGAAAACGGCCCGGCGCTGCTGGCCATTGACGGGCGTTGCGGCAGCGGCAAGTCTACACTGGCGGAATTTCTGGCGGGGCAGCTGGGCTGCCGGGTAGTGCATACCGATGATTTCTATCTACCGCTTGCTGCGCGCTGCGCGAACTGGCAGGAGCAGCCCGGCGCGAATATAGATTTCATTCGGCTGCGAAACGAGGTTCTGCAGCCGCTTTTGCGCGGCAAAACGGCGCTCTATAATGCATACAGCTGTGCGGCGGGAGCCTTCCTGCCGTCTAAGCCGTTTGCTGCCGCGCCACTGACGATTCTGGAGGGCAGCTACAGCCTGCATCCGGCGCTGCAGACTGACTTTGCGGTGCGTGTGTTTGTTACCTGCCCGCCCGATGTGCAGGCGGCGCGCCTGCGGGCGAGAGAGGGCATACGCTATGCAAATTTTGTGCAGCGGTGGATCCCGCTGGAGGAAGGGTATTTTGCTGCCCATGATCCAGCCGCACGCTGCAATTTTGTACTGGACACGGCGGAGATTTTTGTGTAATATAGTAAGCGGACCTATGGCATAACTGCATGGTTTCCGCTATAGCGGGCTTGAAGGATGCAGGAATGCCCTTATGAAAAAGCCAGGAAGGCAGTGCCCAGAAGGGTGCGCGGTTCAAACTTTTTGATAAGGGTGATATGTTGTGAAAAACCAGAATACAAAAAAATTGGCTTATGCAGCGCTGTTTTTGGCGCTGTGCCTCGTGCTGCCCATGCTGACGGGCCAGATTCCGCAAATTGGCAGCATGCTGCTCCCGATGCATATTCCGGTGCTTTTGTGCGGCCTTGTCTGCGGCTGGCAGTACGGTGCAGCGGTGGGCTTTGTTGCGCCGCTGCTGCGCTCGGTCCTGTTCGGGATGCCTCCGATGTATCCGGTGGCTATTGCGATGGCCTTTGAGCTGCTGACCTACGGCCTTGTTATCGGGCTGGTATACCGCCGTATGGCTCAAAAGGGCGCGGCAGGGGTGTATGCAGCGCTGCTTACCGCCATGGCAGCAGGGCGGCTTGTCTGGGGCGTGGCTGAAGTCGTGCTGCTGGGCTTGGGCGGCAAGGCGTTTACCGCCCAGGCATTCTTGGCGGGCGCACTGCTCAATGCCGTGCCGGGCATTATCGTGCAGCTGGTTCTGATCCCCGCTGTGATGGCGGCCTTGCAGAAGGCTGGAGCCGTTAAAGAATACGCCGAATAAGGCCGTTTGCTAAGAGGCTGCGCAGGAAGCGCAGCCTTTTTGCTGTGTGCGGCTGTATTGCAGCTCGCTTTGCACGATACAGCAACAGGAATCGCTCGCCCCATATTTTCGCAAATGAAAACAAAAAAAGCTTGCAAGTACAGGCATTTTAGCCTTATCTTTCAAGCTTTTGTTGTTGCAGCGGCGAAAGTGGCCGACAGCCACTGCCTGCTGCTAGAGGAACTCAGCCATACTGATCTGATCGACCAGCCAGCTTTCCTGTTTTGCCTCGTGGATCACATCGCCCGGCTGGCTGTGCCCGACCAAAAAGGGCGAAGCGGGGTCGTGCATACGCATATTCTGCGCTACAGTCACACGGCTGGCGTTGGCGTAGCAGTATAGGCAGCCGTGACCGCAGGTATTGTAGGCACCGATATCCGCCGTAAGGCAGCAGGCGCACTCCTTGCGGGCTGGCTTTTGCGGGGGCAGCCGCAGGGGACGGTGCAGCGCGGCCTCGAAAGTCCGTTGCGTCATGCAGCCGCTGCAATCGGCACCATAGCGGGCCAGCGCAGTGCCCTCGGCGCAGGGGCGTATCATCATACCGTATCTTCTGCCAATCTCAATAAAAGCCTTTCCCAGCGTTTCGCGCTCAGTGAGTGGGACGCTTTTCACCTGCGGAAAATTCCGCCGTACCTTCTCATAAAGGTCGATAAAGCTGATCACACAGGTCCTGGTATAGCCGGAAAGTACAGATGCCATCTGCTCGAATTCAGCGATATGTCGCGCAGCGGTGTAGGTGTCGGAAAGAAAAATGGGGTCATACCGCCATGCGATACAATCGGGACCGACAATTTTTGACAGGGTGATAAAGTCCTGCAAGACCTGCGCCTTCGGCGGTACATGCGGCTCTATCTCCGGTCCGTAAGGGGTGATCGTGACAAACCAGTACTGCCCATAGGGGCGCAGCAGCTCCATGCGGGGGAGCATCGGTGCAGGATTTTTGGTGCAAAAGCCGATCAGGTCCACCACATCCGGGTTGATGGCATACCGCGTGACGGACCGCGGGTCATAAGGGTTGCGCACCAGTACAAACCCTGCACGCAGGCGGTTCGCAAACCACGCGCTGTAAAAGGAAGGGATATCGGTGCGGAAACCTGTTTGTAAAATCATAAAATGCCCTCCTGCTGGTGCAGCATACAGCTTGCCAATTCTATACAAATTATACTACCATGCTACAGAGGATTGCAAGGAGGCCAGATGAGCGCCGCTGCAAAATTCTTCTTTTTAGCTGGTTCGTCTCTTAAGCCTCGATGGCTTTCTACCGGGCGTAGTGGGACAGCGTCTCTCCTATGGTGCGCTTGAACAGGCGGGTAGGGTACAACCGGGATACCTACATCCTGTGCCGCCTGTGTGATCGTGTAGTGATGATACCAGAGCAGGTTCGCCGCAAACTGGATGCGGGTCAGGGTCACATAGTTGGTCAGGTTGCTGTGCGCTTCCCGGTGGAGCAGGTCGGACAGATAAGAGCGGCTCAGGTTGAAGCGGGCAGTCAGCGTGGAAAGGGTCAGGTCCTTCTTCAGATGTAGGTTGATATAGTGGATGATATTGCGGATGACCACCGAATAGCCGGCGGTAGAGTACCGCGCCACCCGGTCGCAATATTGCTGCAGCATCTCGACCACAAGGGCCTGCTCTTGCTGCTCGGTGGTGATTTCACCGGCGGCGAGCAGATAATCGTTATAAAGGGTATCAAGGTAAAAGGCGTGCACCTCGGCCCGCTCTGCCTCCTTGCGTAGCAGGGCATTCAGGGCAACGGCGCGGAAACGGACGGTGGTGGTCTTGGTATGACCCTTGCGCCCGGGTATGGTTACGCCGCGAAAGCTCTGCAGCACCTGCATCGCAAGCTCAGCATCACCGTGGTTGACGGCGTCCAGCAGATGATTTTCCAGCGCGTAGCGGTCCTCCAGCATCTGGATGCTGAGGACGGGCTTTTCCGGCAGCATACACTGCCTTGGCAGATCGGCAGATTCGGGGGAAAGATCTGTGTAGTTTACCCAGTGGGTGCGGAAGGTGCTGCAGTTCATCGGTGCCAAATTTTTCTACAATCTGGACAAAAAGGCGCTGGCCCAGATGGAGACCGAGCTGAAGGAAACGCGTGGCTGATTTACTGTAATAAGACACGGGAGGTTTTTCCGGGGGTCTCCGGAAAAGCCTCCCGCGCTTTTTGCGGTGCGCCGAGAATGAGTGCCTCCTGCGTGTTGAAAAGCACAGCGGGAACATGGTACAATTATCAAACCAAAGCACAGTACGATGAGGGAAGGAGAATAAGCACATGACGATTTTGATCGATGCAGACGGCTGCCCGGTGGTCGATCTGACCCTGCGGAGCGCAGGGAAAAAAGGTGTGCCGGTTGTGATTCTGTGCGATACAGCCCATCGTATCGAGCGGGAAGGGGCACAGACGCTGGTATTTGACAAAGGCGCTGACAGTGTGGATTTTGCACTCGTCAACCGGGTGAAGCCCGGGGACTTGGTTGTGACGCAGGATTACGGTCTGGCAAGTATGTGCCTGGCAAAATGCGCGCGGGTGCTGAACCAGAACGGTTTGGAATATACGGCGGATAATATAGATGCGCTGATGCTGCAGCGGCATGAAAACAAAAAGCTCCTTCGCGCCGGCAAGCATCCAAAGGGGGCTGCAAAACGCACAAAAGAGCAGGATATCCGGTTTTGCGATGCGCTGGAACGGATTTTAAGCGGCACATCCGGCAATCAGCAGACGGAATGTGAAAATGTGTCATTTGCAAGGCGATAAAATGTACAATGTGCATTTTTTGCAGGTGAATGGTAATTACAGAGCGTAGCTATGTAAAAAAGCGCAAAGGAGAAATGTGCTTTTCGGGTGGATTTGTGCAGAAATGTACACTTTTCAGGGCGGCAAAACAGCACATTTTTGCCGATATTGCCGCTTGCTACATGAAATGCGCAGTTTGCCATAAAATAATACGATATATCGGAATAATTTAACTTTCAGAATGTAACATTTGGCACATGCTATGCGTAAAGAAGCTGCACACCGCCATAAAGAGCCTATGGGGGTGAACATAGTTTAGCTGCAGAGGAATGGGATACGGTACGCAATTCCGGCACGGTAACGCTGCTTTGAGTGGGTTACAAAAGTTTATGCGGAATGCTCCGCACAGCAATGCATACTGGTTGGAAGCGCAATACAACAGATTCCTGGGCTTCAAAATACAACAATTTCCGGGAGACAAAAATGAACCCCGAAAATGTTGTATTCTGCGTATTGAAAACACAGGTGAATTGGACGCTTGTTCGATGCCTACTGGTCCGCAATAGCAAAATAAGGATACAAATCAAAGCGTACAAAAGAAAGAAAAGCGCAAGCAGCATATCCCTGCCCTGCAGAGAGAATGGATTCCGGTAGTGTGCCTTATTGCGATAGATACGGCGGCGGCTGGCCTTGATGTACCGCTGGCCCGCCAGCAATTCTTCCGCAACTTCCTCCGTGACTTCGACCATCACATCTTCCATATACCACGGGTAAAAATCCCGCAAATTGATTTCCTTCATTGTGTACCTCTGTTTCGGTGTTGGGAATTGACGAGTGACCGAAGCGGAGGGCGGCGGAGAGCGGCACCGGGGCCGGACTTCGGGCCAAGTTGGCCCGAGGCTCCATATAGACGCAAAAACGCCCGGGCGGCATGAAGCCGCTCGGGCGCATGAAAATGTATTATCGGAATGGTACTGATATATTGTACCTTCGTGGTTAGAATAGCCCGGAGGGGGAGCTACGCTTTTTTTAGCTGGTGAAGATCATGGGCGTTGCGAAAAAGCAAAAAGGACATGGCGATACCCTCCTATGGGCCGCCATGTCCCCGCAAGTCGTCATTGGTTTGTGTGTAGGCGCAAAGAAACGGCGGCTCTGAAAATCAAAGCCGCCGCTTCAAATGGGCGTGTCGATATGGCTGCTGTACGACGGCTTTTTTTCTTTTGCCGTCGTGTGGCAGTTTCTAAATCAACATGATAGGCTGTTAGTCGGTAGTGCTGCCTACCCAATTAGGATTGAAAGTTGTCATGCACTCATCGTCCCCATTCACAGACTTAGATACGAGAAGCCCATTTTTGATGTCCTCCAGGGTCTGCTCATATTCGGCAATGTACTGGTCTGTCATTTCCTGCGTCCACTCGAAAGAGCCCTCGCTGGTTTCGACCATTGCGTGCTCGTCGGCCATTTCCTGAAGAGTTTTCTTTTCCTGTTCCAGCCATTCCTTGTACTCGTCATAAGTCCACCACTCGTAGTTGATTGCGGGATGGCTGTTATTATAATCTTCTTCGGACATCCAGCTTGCGCCATTGTCCTCGCTGACAAAGGTCTTTCCGCTCTCCTTGTCCTTGTAGCTCATAACGCCATCGGAATCATCCGTTGTGGACACGACCGTTTTCTGCTGTGCAGAATTGGCAACAGGTGCGTTTAGCGCATGAGCTTCTGTGACCCCATGCAAGGGACTTACTGCACCCAGTCCCATCAATACCGTCAGAGCCAATGCTCCGAATTTAGCTTTTACCATTTTGCTTTGCCTCGCTTTCAAAAATTATAGCTGTCCTCTTGAGGACAGCTATAAGATAACAAAATGATTTGGATATAGTTTGCAAGGAATATGGAGTTTAGATGGAGTTGATAGCACCTCTTTCTTGCGGCATTTCAAGCCAGAACACCACACCTCTGCTTGTGTTTTGGATACCATATTTTGCGTGGTGCAGTTCCATGATTTTGCGGACGATATAAAGTCCTAAGCCTGTTCCCCCAGTATTACGATTACGGGAGGTATCCGCTCTGTAAAATGCTTCAAATAGATGGGGTATCATTTCCTCTGGAATATGGACGCCTGTATTTTCAACTTTGCAGGAAACGGTATTTTTATCGTTCGATAAGGATATATAGATTGCCTCGCCATTCGGTGAGTAGCGAATGGCATTTACCAAAACATTTTGAATGGCTCGTTCCATCTGTGCCGGGTCTGCATCACACAGGATTTTGTCAGGAATATCCACGGAAAGGGAGATTTCTTTTTCAGACAGCAAATCGGTCACATCAGCTATTTGTACCCGAAGAAGCTCTGCAAAATCAATCGTCTTATATTCTGTTCTCTGTTTTCCGTCTGTTTTAGATACATAAAGCAGTTCTTTCACTAATGTTTCCATTTTTTCAACAACGGCCAGCGACCGCTCCATATACGACTCTTGATTTTCATATCCTTTGACCTTATTGAGCATCCCCATTAAATGACCTTTCAGAATTGTCAAAGGCGTTTTCAGTTCATGTGATGCCGCCGAGAAAAATTCCTGTTGCTTTTTTTCAAGTTCTCGCTCTTTTGATATTTCGGCCTCTAACTCGGAATTGCTTTTTTTCAGTTCTGCCAATGTATGCTGTAAATTATCCGACAAAGTATTTAAGCTGTCCGAGAGTATTCCTATCTCGTCTGAACGATTAGAATTTCCGTGCGGCTCAAAATTGAGCTGGGCCATTTTTTGCGATGTGCTGCTTAATTCAATAATCGGTTTTGTTATATAGCGTGAGTAAATGACAGAAAACAAGATGGACATAAAGAAGATTCCCAATATAACCAGCGGAACGGTTTGCCAAATCGCCTCTGTTGCCTGATTGACGGACACCGTATCACTTTGCACATAAAGGGTATAGTCGCTACCTAACAGGGTGAACACATAGCCTGCTTCTGTCAGTAATTCGTCACTTGTAATAATTGTGCTATCAGGATTTTCTTGAATCGTAGCAATAGAATCCTTGTCTGTTGTTATCGTCAATTTGTCACTTGAATATAAAATATCTCCATAATCATCTTCAATATAGGCAGTTGCTTTTGTCTGTGCGGTGAATTGCTGAACAAGTGAATAACATTCCTCTAAGGAACCAGCCTTTTCCAATACTGGCACTAAATCATTTGCTTGCTTTTGCAATTCTGCACTAAGTCGATTGCTATAAGTTTGGGGAATATATCTCGCCATACTGAAAACAGAAAGCAGACATACCAAAATCAAAAGAACCGTTGTCGCTAAAAAGAGCTTTGCCGTTAGGCTCGTTTTAATTTTCCTTATCAATTCTGTATCCCACCCCTCTAATTGTTTTTATATAGTCAGCATTTAACTTTT
>OGXD01001326.1_pt1 | contig 19428 bp, 16 predicted proteins | sample 1576211 | NCBI WGS metagenome assembly OGXD01 (sample SAMEA3541470, study PRJEB24748) | human gut metagenome | biome: human gut; feature: human-associated habitat; material: faeces | place: China | collected 2012
GGGCGGCAGACCCGTCTGGGGCAAGGCCTGCACCCACTGCATGGCCTGTATCTGCTACTGTCCCACATCGGCGATTGAATACGGAAAAAAGAGTCTCGGCAAGCCCCGCTATCACTTCGAGGCGCTGTAATATGTACAATAAAAAACACGGAGGATGTCCTCCGTGTTTTTTTTAGATCTGCGCCAGAATGTCCGCGAGGTCGCCGTCGATGCAGACGGAGCGGTCCTTGATAGCGTCCGGCGCACACGCGTCCCCCGCATTCAGGCAGGCGTATACGGCGCGCGGGTTCCCGTCCGTCATGCGCCAGAAGGGGTACTTGATGATGCCGGGGGTGTTGTACCCCACACCCAGCTCCAGAAAGAGGATCCGCTGTCCGGCACGGCCATTTTGGGCGCTTCGGGCACAGTAAGTGTGCCATCCGGCGCAATTGTATAGCCCTGCGCAGTGACCATGTTTTGGATAATCTCCCCGTTATCGAACGTCTCCGCGCAACACGGCTCGCTGCACTGGAACAGCCCGTAGTCTCCCTGCGTGTGGAACAGGCGGTGCTTGTCAAATCCGGCTTTCTGAAAGCAGTGATCCACATTCGTTGTCAGGACAAAGGAATCCTTGTCCTTCACAAGCGAAAGCAGTTTTTCATAGACGGGCTTCGGCGCATTCAGATAACGGTTGATGTAAATAGAACGGCTCCAATAGGCCCAGTGTTCTTCAAGCGTTGCATACGGGTAAAACCCACCGGAGTACATATCGTGAAAATTGTATTTTGCGGCGAAATCTGAAAAATATTTTTCAAACCGCTCGCCGGTATAAACAAATCCTGCGAAAGTGGTTATTTTGTCTGAAACCATAGAATCAAAGCATGTCAAAATTCCTCAGGAAGAATACGATCAGCTCGTAGAACCTTATCGTGAAGCTATGACACGCCTTGAAGTAAGAATCAATGGTCTAAATGAAGATTATCGTAAGAAATACCGCGACTACCCGATACATAATGTTCAGGCACGTATCAAAAGCCGCAAAAGCATAGAAAAGAAACTCATTCACAGAGAGCTTCCTGTCTCCGCAATCTCTGCCAAGGAGAATCTGACAGACATTGCAGGAATCCGTGTGATCTGTTATTTCATTGAAGATATCTACAGTATTCTGTCTCTGGTCAGAACCCAGACAGATCTGTTGATTCTGAAGGAGAGTGACTATATTACCAATCCCAAAGCCAGCGGATATAAAAGCTACCATATGGTACTCGGCGTCCCTGTATACAGAATTGAGGGTATGCAATATTACCCTGTGGAGATTCAGTTCCGTACTTTATCCATGGATCTGTGGGCAAGTATGGAACACCGCATCTGCTACAAGGGGGAGACTCCGGAGGAAACAGCCGAAGCATTTCAATATTATTCTGAGGAGCTGTCACAGATGGAACGTAACATGAAGCATCTGTTAGATGAGATTAGAAAGGATAATCCCCAGGAACCAACGCAATAGTCCACTTAGGTGCAAAAAAGCAGATACCCTTTCCATTGAAGAGGTATCTGCTTTCTTTTAGTTCTGACCGCAGTTTCTGTACTGAATCGGTGTCATGTTATATTTCTTTTTAAAGAGTCTGTTAAAATGCTCTACATTCTGATAGCCCACTGTATATGCAATATTCTCTACTGTCATATTACTGTTCTTCAGTAATGTTCTTGCCTTTTTCATACGAATTCCCTGTACGAAATCACCAAAGGTCTTACCGGACTTATCCTTGATATACTTGGAAATATACGGCTCAGATAAATGGAACTGTTCTGCCATATCTTCCAGTGTCACGGTCTGGTAGTTAGCCTGTATGTAATTCTGCATGGCTATGAGACGTTCATCCTGCACAGTGTCCTTTACCTGAATCTCAGGCAGCTGGTTCACTGCAACGACCAGTGCATTGATGGATGACTTGATAATATCGTCATCAATACCTACGCCCCAATACATCTTGCCCTGACAGGTAATTCCCACATAGGACATTGCCTTGGAGGAAGACCCTTTGGAAAGGGCATGCTCTTCATATACGGATAATTCATAGCTGATTCCAAAATATTGTTTAATCGTATTGGATACTGCATCAAGACGTCCATTACCATTGGCTTCAACAGTATGCATCTGATTATCCTGTACAATCGTAGATTCTGCCATAATACCATTGATCTGCTTGAAATGGCATTCCGGGATCTGGAAGTAAGGCTGTCTTGTGACATATTTATCCTCAAAAATCTCATATACCCACTGAGGTGTTAATTCCTTGTGCTCCTGATCTGATACATGCTTTACCAGATAACCGAATTCTTCACGCATCTTCTCTGGAAGAGAGATGCCAAAGTTCTGCTTCAGGATATAGTTCACACCACCCTTACCGGACTGGCTGTTGATTCGGATAACATCGGACTCATAGGTTCTTCCCACATCCATAGGATCAACCGGCAGATAAGGAACGGACCATTTATACAGCTTCTTGTCTTCTCTCCACGCCATACCCTTGGCAATTGCATCCTGATGGGAACCGGAGAATGCGGAGAATACCAGGTCACCTGCATAAGGCTGACGCTCATATACATGCATTCTGGTGAATCTCTCATATTTCTCGCGGATTGCAGGAATATTTGAGAAGTCCAGATGAGGGTCTACACCGTGGGAGAACATATTCATGGCAAGTGTAATGATATCTACATTACCTGTTCTCTCACCATTACCAAACAGTGTACCTTCGATACGGTCAGCACCTGCCAACAATCCCAGTTCTGCATCACTGACACCGCTTCCTCTGTCATTATGGGGATGCAGGCTCAAAGTCACTGCTTCACGATATTTCAGATTCTTGCTGATATATTCTACCTGGGTTGCAAATACATGAGGCATTGCAATCTCTACTGTGGTAGGAATATTGATAATAACCTTATTCTCAGGCTTAGGCTGCCATACATCAAGAACTGCATTGCACACCTCTACGGCATAGTCTACTTCTGTTCCGGGGAAGCTCTCAGGGCTGTACTCAAAAGAGAAATTACCCTCTGTTTCAGATGCCAGTTCATTCAGAAGCTTCGCTCCATCAACCGCAATCTGCTTAACCTCTTCCTTACTCTTCTTGAATACCTGCTCACGCTGTGCTACGGATGTTGAATTGTATAAATGAATGACTGCATGAGGTGCTCCCTTGACTGCCTCAAAAGTCTTCTTGATAATATGCTCTCTTGCCTGTGTCAGTACCTGTACTGTCACATCCTCAGGAATCATATTCTTCTCGATGAGAGCTCTCATGAAGTTATACTCTGTCTCTGATGCTGCGGGGAATCCTACTTCGATTTCCTTGAATCCGATATCTACCAGCATCTGGAAGAACTCCAGCTTCTCATCCAGGCTCATGGGCTCAATCAGAGCCTGATTGCCATCTCTTAAATCTACAGAACACCAGATAGGTGCTTTATCTACATAATCTTTCTTGACCCAGTCATAGGTACATACAGGCGGCATAAAATATGCACGCTCATACTTGTCATATCCCTTCATATTTCTCCTCACCTTTCTTCTATGCTGCTATCTTAGCACAGCAAGTTGTAAAATTAAATGATTAAATTTAATCATTTATATTGATATTTCTTGTTATATGTACCTTTTTTCCATCTTAATCACAGCGTGGTAATTAGTCCATTTTGTCTCTATCATTTCAGAAATTTCATCTGACACTTCCTGATCCGACTTAGGGTACCCCTGTGGTACTACTACATCAAAGATCAGATTAGTATGGGTAGGTCCCTCTACCATTCTGAAATCATGAATAGACAACAGTTCATCCATCTGTTTCACAAGCGCCTCTACTTCCTTGCGGAGTCCCATGACCTTCTTATCATCTACTGCAATAGGGTCCATATGAATAACCACTTCACAATGATATTTTGATTTGAGCTCTCTCTCTATCAGATCAATCTCATCATGTATGGTATAAATATCCAGATTGCCGGGCACTTCTGCATGAAGTGATACCATGATTCTGCCCGGACCATAATTATGGATTACCATGTCGTGGACACCTGCTACCATAGGATGTGACTTCACAGTATTCTCGATATCATGGACGAATTCCATGTCCGGTGCTTCTCCAAGCAAAGGACTTAATGTATCTCTGGCAGAGGTCACACCTGCCATTAGGATAAAGACAGCCACAACAAGACCTGACCATCCATCCAGATTAATACCGCCAATACTGTACAGCAGCATGGACAACAATACTACACTGGTTGCAATACAGTCACTCAGACTGTCTGTTGCAGTTGCTTTCATCGCTGTGGAATCTATTCTTTTACCATACCGTTTATTATAGCCTGCCATATAGACCTTCACAAGGATAGATACGACCAGCACTGTTATTGTTACAGCATTGACCTCCATGTTTTCAGGGTGTATTACCTTCTGCAAAGAAGAACGAAACAGCTCCGCTCCCATTACGATAATCAGCACAGACACTCCAAGACCTGATACATATTCAATCCTTCCATGACCGAAAGGATGCTCCGTATCCGGCTCTTTTCCAGCAAAATGGAATCCAAGAAGCGTAATGAAGCTGGAGCCTGCATCAGACAGGTTATTGAAAGCATCCGCCATAACCGATACAGAACCACTAAGCAGCCCCGCCATATATTTTCCGGCAAAAAGCAGAACATTCAGAACAATTCCCACAATACCTGTCAACTGTCCATAAGCTCTTCTTACTACCGGGTCTGTGTATGTGCTATTGTTCTTGATAAAAATACGACTTAACAATGCGATCATGGCTCATCCTCCCCTCAAATGCCGCCAGTCATCATTTATTTTGCATATTTATTTTTACGAATGATACCAAATCCCAGAGGATATGGTCCTGTGTGTACACTAATCGTAGCTCCGATCTGATAGATCGGAAACTGCTCTTTCGTCACCTGGTATCCTTTTCCATTCAGGAACTCTACTGCTGCTGCCTGGAATTCCTCCGCTTCTGCTGCATCATAGCCAAAGCCGACTGCAAGACTGTAATCAGAACAGTCCTTTGCTGCATTCACCTCTTGCAGATACTGCAATAATAATTCACGTACTTTATCCAGAGAGCGGTTCCTGCCTCTGGCAATACCTGAAGCAAAGATCTCACCTTCTTTTAAGGTAATCAATGGTCGGATTCCCAGTACAGAACCTGCGACACTGGCTACTTTGCCGATTCTTCCACCATGCTGTAAATATTCCAGATTACCTACGGTAAAGAAGATTCTTCCTGTAGATTTGATTGTCTCAAGTTCCTCTACTACCTGTTCATAGGGCACGCCTGCTTCTTTCATCTTCTGTGCTTCCAGTACATAGATTCCCTGCAATACTGTATTGATTGTTGCATCAATTACTGTAATCTCTGCATCAGGGTACTGTTCCAATATCATCATTCTGGCATTCAGGGCAGACTGCATGGAACCGCTGAATTTCGTTGTAATACAGATACAGATAATTGCCTTGCCTTCCTGCACAATTGGCATAAAGGCATCCATATAATCCTGCACCGACGGCATGGAAGACTTGGGAAATACCTTTGGATTCTTAACCATATCTTCATAGAATTGTCTGATTGGCATTTCTACGATCTCTTTCTCATATTTCTCCCCATCAAAGGATACATAGAAAGGAACTACCGTAATTCCCTTCTCCTGACACAGCTCCTTAGGCAGGTCACATGAGCCATCTGTTACAATCGCATATTCCTTATTCATATAATATATTCAAACCTTTCTACTATTAATAACTATATGTACAAAAATGGACATTATCCATTTGTCCGGATAATACCCATTTCTATTTTGAAGCCTATATTTTATTATAACATAATCTCAGATAAGATACATCTGTTTTTTCACACTATTTTTCCTTATGACTTTCTATTAAGTGTCTGATTGCCATGACCGGGTGATGGAACAGCATCCTTGGTCCTGAATAGCGCATGACCTGTCTGATCTGCTCTCTCATCTGCGGCTGGTAGCAATGCACTGATACCATTACCTTCTCCCGTTCTCTCTTATTATCCACATTCTGCATCAGCTCATCCTCCCGTTTTCCACAGAATATACCCTGTCTGCTATACGCATGGTGGATTCTCTGTGAGATACCAGCACTACCGTCTTGCCCTCACGTTCTTCCTGAAGAGACTTCAAAACCACCGCTTCGTTAAGGCTGTCAAGATTGCTGGTTGGCTCATCCAGCAGCATAAAAGGTGCATCATGCAAAAACGCCCTTGCAAGCCCGATTCGCTGTTTCTCTCCTCCTGAGAGCGTATCACCCAGCTCTCCGACCATAGTTTCATATCCCTGTGGAAGTGACATGATAAACTCATGAATAGATGCTTTCCTACAGGCTGCCTCCAGTTCTTCCTGTGTTGCATCTAACCTGGCAATACGCAGATTATTGGCAATACTGTCATGGAAAAGATGTGTCTCCTGTGTCATGAAGCTTTCCATATTTCGCAGGTTATCCGTATTGATCTCATTGATATTGTGATCTGATAACAGAATCTGCCCCTGATTGGTTTTCCAGAAACGCATAAACAGTTTCAGCAGTGTGGATTTGCCGCTTCCGCTTCTTCCGATCAGACCAATAATCTGTTTTTGTGGAATTTCTACTGATACATTCTGTAAAATAGTCTCATCTCCGTAAGCAAAAGAAACATCCTCGGCTTTTGCTCCCGCGAAATCTATATTTCCATATCCGGTAATATCCTCTGTTACAGGTTTCTCATCCAGAATATCCAGTACACGGTTGCCTGCTGCAAAGGTATTCTGCAATGTACTTCCAAGACCTGCCAGAGCAACAACCGGTCCAAAAGAGCTCATCAGTGCCAGCACCGGAAGAATCACTCCCGCAAAGCCAACTTCATATTGCTGATATAACATCACTGCTGCAAATAGCATGATTAAGTCTGCTGCAAGTATCACAGTATTGGTAATTGCCTGATTTCTGCCTGCAATCCACTTCATCTGCTCTTCCCTGACGGAAAGAATGTCTGTTTTCCGATTCATCTTCTCATGGCGCTTCTCTCCCTGATCATACTGAATTGTCTCTGTCAGACCACGAAGACTATCCAGGACAAATCCGCTCAACTCACCAGAGTCCTTTCGAAACAGCATGCCGTTCTCTCCATTGGCACGGGAAATCATCACAGGAACTACAATACCTACCGTTATATAGGCAAACAGTGCAATCACGCCAAGAATCCAGTGAAAATGCCCGATATAAGCGCACATAATTATCGTAAAGAGCAATGCTATCGCACTTGGAGATATGGTATGTGCATAAAAAACTTCCAGTAATTCAATATCTGATGTAATGACCGCAATCAGATCTCCCTTGTCTTTTCCCTCTAATTTAGCTGGGCAGAGTCTACGCAGTGCCTGAAACACCTTATCACGAATCAACGCCAGTAATTTAAAGGCGATGAAATGATTGCACGCCTGCTCCGCATAACGCAGAATACCTCTCACCAGTGCACATGCGCCCATAATAAGAAAGATTACCACTAATACCCCATCATAAAGACCTATTATATGAAGAATCCCGTATCCTGCAAGCACAGTAAGAAACGCTGCGCACAGATGACCGATTAATCCCATGCAAATAGCCAGTATCATATAGCCTGTCAGAGGTTTCACAAGCCCGATCAGTCTCATCATAACTTCAAGATTGCTTCTTTTTCTGTTCATATCAGTCCTGTACCTCCTTACCAAAATTTTCAAGCTTCTGCTGTACATTCCACAGCTGTTCATATGTACTATGATTATTTAGTAACACTTCATGAGTACCACTTTCTTTTAATTCTCCCTGCTCCAACACATATATGTTATCCGCATGAACCACATTAGCAAGTCTGTGAGATATCAATATTACTGTCTTCTCTGCCGCCAGACGATAGATTTCCTTCATGATATCATTCTCGCTCTCCACATCAATGTTGGAAGTCGCTTCATCAAATATATACACAGGGCTGTCATGAAGCAATGCCCTTGCAAAGGCCAGACGCTGACACTGTCCGCCTGACAGGTTAGATGCCTTTTCTGTTAATTCTGTATCCAGTCCCTTTTCATTACGCAGGAAATCAGCCAGCTTCACCTGCTCCAGTGCTTTCCACAATTCCTCATCCGAAGCCTGTGGATTCCCCATCAGCAGATTATCACGGACTGTTCCCTTGAAAAGATAGCTGTTATGGCTGACATATGTCACATTCTTCATCAGTGATGCTTCTTTTATCTCCGGCAATGAAATACCACCAATGGTCACACTGCCTCTATATTGCCTGTTGTGTCCTGTCAGGATTCCTGCGATGGTAGACTTACCACTTCCGCTCTCACCTACAATGGCAGTAAAGCTCCCCTTGGGAAAAGACATGGAAATGTTATGCAGGATTTCCTTATCCTCTTCATAGCCAAAAAACAATTCACTGCATGTAATTGTACAGTCTTCACCTATCTCCTGCTCTCCCTGATTCTGCTCCGGCATATCCAGTAACTTAAAGATCTTGTCGCTGGCAGCCATGCCGTTCATTGCAATATGGAAGAAGCTTCCAAGCTGTCGCATAGGAATAAAAAAATCCGCTGACAGAACAATAATCAACAGACACCCCTGCAAAGAGACATGATAGTCACGATATTGCGTCACTGCCATAATCATACCAAGTGCAGCTCCACCATAAGCCACCAGATCCATGATCGTAATGGAATTAAGCTGCATCGTCAGTACTTTCATTGTAATTTTGCGGAATTTCTCAGACTCTACATTCATCTGCTCATTTTTATATGCATCAGACTGATAGATCTTCAAGGTAGTCAGTCCTTGCAGATTCTCAAGGAAAGTATCTCCAAGCGCTGTATACTGATCCCAGTATTTTGACAACAGCTTCTTCGCCCAGGTCTGAACCACAGCAATCGCAATGGGTATCATAGGCACACATACCAAAAGCACAATGGCAGAAGGTACATTCACAAAGCAAAGTACAACAAATAATGTAAGAGGTGCAATCATTGCATAGAAAAACTGTGGAAGATATGCACCAAAATAAGTCTCCAGCTGATCAACACCCTCTACTGCCACCTGCACGATTTCTGAGGTCTTTACCTGTTCTTTATAGGAGACTCCCAGACGCAGAAGCTTCTGATATATTTTCTCTCTAAGTGTCTTTTTGACCGCCTTGGAAGATAAATAGCTCATACGACTGCTTAATATTGTACATACATATCGTACAATAACTGCCAGTACAATCCATATCACAGCCCATACCTTGTTCACCGGTTCAGGCACCAGCAAGCTTGCCAAAAGAGCTGTTATATTCCACATCATTACAATATTAGCTGCCAGAGCGCCCCACTGACAAAGTACATTTCTCATGATGTACTTCTTACTGTCGGGGACTACATTAAGCAGACGTTTGTCCATCATCATAGTTATATCAAACCTTTCCTTCTCTTTGCTAATCGCAATTAGTTGTATCAAACCTGTTTGCGTAAAAAAACGCTCTTTATGAGCGTTTTAAACTACTGTTTTTCATTACTATAGTACCAAACAGGAATTCCTTTTGTCAAATCCTTTATTTCCCTGTCATGATTGTCAGAATTTCCTTATCTGTCTCGCGCATGCCTTCTTTAGCAAGCAGACCAATATTAGTAATGTTGGCTTCTATTCCTTTTGCTACGATACCATCCCCTGCATGGAACTGCTGCCCCTGCTTGTACATAGCATATCCCATAAGACCGGCATCCACTGCTGTTGATATCTTCGCCGCACAGGAAGCCTTCGCTCCATCACAGATAATACCTGACACAATCGCCAGCGAATTGACCAGCGTATGTGCAATGACTTCATATCCATCGCCCATCAGATAGGCAATCCCGGCTCCACTGCCGCAGCCGGCACTGATTGCACCACAGTATGCGGACAGTCTTCCGATTCCTGTCTTTTGATGGATGGTAGCCAGATTAGATACCAGCAATGCCCGGTATAATCTGTCCTGATCTATCCCAAGCTCCCTTGCATATACAATGACAGGGACAGATGCCGTAATACCCTGATTACCACTTCCTGAACAGATAATGACCGGCAGGGAACAGCCATTCATTCTGGCATCTGAGCCGGCTGCCGCATAAGCACGGGCTTTGGTCTTCACATCCTCTCCATAGGTATGAAGCAGTACTTTTCCAATATTGGCTCCATAATTGCTGCGAATTCCTTCCTCTGCAATTGCCATATTGTATGCAATCTGTCTATCCAGTATGGGCTTTACTTCCTCTATATCTGCTATGTCTGCAAAGGTTACAATATCCTGAATATTCAGTACACTTCTGTCCATCATGGAAGAAGCAATACTGTCTGCTGCAATCTCTTTCTCCAGAAGCCTGCGGCCATCATGCTCAATCAGCACCACATTGGTATGCTCGCCTACAATTCGGACTTTAACAGTTTCTTCACCATGATATAAAATGACACCAATGTCAAATATGTATTCTGAATCTGCCAGTGCTACCTTTATCGGTGTCTGTTCAAGGAAAGCACTTATTTCCTGTATCTGTTCCTGTCTGATGTCCGCAATGACTTCCAGCTGCTTCTCTGGCTTGCCAGCCACGATTCCTGCTGCCACCGCTGCTTCTATTCCATTCATTCCACCTGTATTGGGTACAATGACGCTCTTTACATTTTTTATAATATTTCCGCTTACCTCTACTCTCACCTGTGAGGGATTCTTCCCAAGCTCCTGTCTGGCAATCGAAGCTGCGTAAGCAAGTGCAATCGGCTCTGTACACCCAAATGCAGGTATCAATTCTTCTTTCAGTATCTGAATATATGCTTCATATTGTTCATCATGCAGTACCATGTTAACTTCTCCTATTGAATTGAACTGTTTAGAGATTCTTCTTGATCTCCATCAGACTTTTATCTTGCTGTGCGGCTATCTTTGCAAGATCTTCATACTCCGGTTTACGTCTTACGGTTCCAAACCCTTCGGATACTTTGGTATGTACAATTCCATAGGGTGTCTGTGTCTCTTCTATTCTTCTGTCCAAAATGTAACGCTGTATTTTCTTCTCACGGATTCCTATGGTAGTCGTATGCTTGAAGATCAGCTCCAGCATCTCCTGTCTTTTTGCTGTATCACACAGACAAGTCAGAAGGATTCCCGGTCTGTTCTTCTTCATTCCTACTGCTGTGGTAAATACTTCTCTGGCGCCATGCTCCAGCAGCATATTCATGGCATAGGCAATTTCTTCACCAGTCATATCATCCATATTGCATGATAATTCACAGATTTCACCCTCTGTATTCTGCTGCTCTCCCATAAGGACTCTGACACAGTTTGCCATCTCGAAATCCTTATTGCCCATACCATAGCCAATCTGCTTTACCTGCATAGCCGGCATAGGTACGAATTCTGTTACAAAATGCTTCAACAAGGCTGCGCCTGTCGGCGTACACAGCTCACCCTGTATCTGACCGCCATAGATCGGCACATCCTTCAACATCAATGCTGTTGCCGGCGCTGGAACCGGAAGTATGCCATGGGCACATCTTACCTGACCGGAACCTACATGTACTGGAGAAGCCAGTATACGATCCGGATGCAACTCTTCTATCAGCATACATACTCCCACAATATCCGCAATGGCATCCATCGTTCCTACCTCATGAAAATGAATCTCAGATACTTCTCTGCCATGCACCTGACTCTCTGCTTCTGCAATCAGACGATATACAGCAGTAGCATGCTCTTTCACACTGTCTGATACCTGAAGATGAGAGATGATATGCGCAATCTCAGCCATACTTCTGTGGGAATGTGTGTGATGATGCTCATGATGGTGGTCATGTTCCTCATGACTATGTTCATGCACTTCCTCACCTTCCGATACACCCTTTACTCTGACTTCGATATGGGTTCCTACAATACCGCACTTCACAGCCTGTCTGCGTTCAAATGCCACATCCGGTATTCCAATTTGTGACAATCGTGTCATGAATCCTTCCGCATCAGGATGAAGCTCTGACAAAGCAGACATCAGCATGTCTCCAGCAGCTCCCATATTACATTCTATATATAATGTTTTCATATTCCATTTCTCCCTTTATTTACCTATCTGATTAATCATACTTGCCAGATACCCTGCTCCGAATCCATTGTCAATGTTTACTACACTGACTCCACTGGCACAGGAATTGAGCATGGATAACAATGCTGAAATTCCACCAAAAGATGCTCCGTACCCCACACTGGTAGGTACTGCAATCACCGGACAATCAGCCAGACCCCCTACCACACTTGCAAGCGCTCCTTCCATTCCTGCAATGGCAACAATCACCTTCGCCTGCATGATATCCTCACTGTGCGCCAAAAGCCTGTGAATCCCTGCCACTCCTACATCATAGAGTCTAACTACATGATTTCCCAGGAATTCTGCTGTCAGTGCCGCTTCCTCTGCGACTGGCATATCGCTGGTTCCTCCTGTAGCAATCACAATCTTACCATCACCAACAGGTGCTTTCTTCTCTCCTGCAATGCCAATACGGCTGGTGGAATCATAGAACAATTCGATCTCCTGCCCTACGACTTTGGCTTTTTCCCCGGACATTCTGGTAATCAGGACACCTTTTTGTCCATGCAAAAGCAATTCCCTTGTAATTGCAGCAATCTGCCCTGCTGTCTTGCCTTCTCCATAGATTACCTCTGAAGCCCCCTGACGCATTCCTCTGTGAAAATCCGGCTTGGCAAATCCCATATCTTCAAAAGGCTGCATTTTCAATTTAAGCTCTGCATCCTCAGGCGTAATCTCACCTTCTGCCACCTGCATAAGCAGCTTCTTTAACTCTGTCATGGCATTATACTCCTTACTCTAATTCATTCACAGCTGAACCAGCACCCGTCTGGGGCATATGCACCTTCTGTACCAGCCCTATGATCTGCCCTGATAATAACACAGTCAGAATCGAATAACCAATTTTCTTTACTGGAATATAGCTTAACGATAATCCAAGAACAATTGCATCTGTCAACAGATATACCCACTGGATCTTCCATTTGGTCACATAGGAAATACTCATTGCCAGGGCATCATCGCCGCCCGGTGCACCACCGATACGTACGCACAATCCAGCTCCCACACCGACAAAAACTGCACCCAATACAGAGGCAAGCAACGGCATCTGTGCAAGCTGTGGCCAAATATAAGGAAACTGCTCATAGATTCTATAAGAAATAGAAAAACTTGCAGTAGCAACAATGGAATATCCTAAAAACTCTTTTCCCATTAATTTCCAGCCCAGACAATAACACAATACATTCATAACAAAGCCGGAAAAAGCCGGTGAAATTCCAAACCAGCGGTCCAGCAAAAGCGTCATTCCTAAAACGCCGCCCTCTGTCACTCCTGAGAGAGAATGGACATGGTACAGTCCAAAGGCAAGGAATGCACTGCTCAATATTGCAACCAGACAATTCCTGATTTCTCTCTTTTTATTTTTTAACATAATAACTTTCACACCATACTCCTTAATCTCCTGAATTACTTTCATACTATTGTAACATAGAATATTTTATTTGGGAAATTACTTTCCGCTCAAGCAGGCAGAAGAAAACCTCCAAATCCAACATAGACTTGGAGGCACAATCCTAATTATTTATTTTCTTATTTCAACAATATACTTTGCCAATCAGCTTTATTATACAAAACTCTGATTATATATACTACATCTGTATCTTGATGATAATAGTAAAATATATTGTAATTATCGAAGTTCGTCATTCTTAAACCAACGTCTCTTAAAAGTGGATCGTTCACAAGTGGATGTCCTGCTGGATAGTCTGCCAACTTACCTGCCGCCTGAAGGATGCCCTCTGTTATTCTCTCAGAAGCCTGTGGATTGTTAAGATCTACGTAGATGTAATATTCTATGTCCATCAAGTCATATTCAGCCGGTTCTGTAAATACTACACTAGCCACGCTCCGTTCTCCTCTTATTTATTTTCTCTCGTACTTCCTCGATTGTACTGGTTCTGCCATCCTGCATTGCCTTATAGCCCTCACCAATTAACCTATATAATTCCAATTTTGCAGTATTCGGCGTTTCTGTAACTGTCTGTGGTTTTGTTGCTAACATACAATCACCTCTTTCTTTTTAAATTCATTATAACATGCCTAACAAGTGGCAACAACGATTTCCGTCGTTTTTATTATATACTGCATTGCTTTTGTATAATCATGGCATGTTCATTTTTACGTTCTCTTTTAATGTATTGGATCAATACCTCTTCTTTGCAGCAAAACTACCGTCTCCACATGTGTCGATAGGGTAATTGAGATGCACTTTCCAGAGTTTTCACTGTACTCTGGGAGTGAAAAATGTTGCAATCCTCTCTGATGATGCTACAAAAATTGACATAATGCACTCTCTTATGTTCCTGCATAGAAAAAGATTGCATTGTATTTTTGATGTAAGCCAGACCAGCTTACGATTGACTCTGCTCTTTCTCTATGGTTCACTACTCATCCCTTGATGATAAGTTCTAAGATATGTTACCATAGATTGTTTATTTAGGAAATTACTTCCCGATAAAAATGGGCAGAAGAAAACCTCCAAATCTGTTGTGGACTTGGAGGTATTATTCCAACCATTCATGTAATATTTTTTTTGATTACTCCTCATTCGCTGTTTATACTGCTTGCACTGTAAATTCTTCCATCTATATTGGCATTTTTCCAAAGAACGCTATAATAATTGCAAGAAAGATATTTTAATCATACCAGTTTTCCAATCTATATTCTTCCCGAATTTTCAATGGGCAATTGCTTTCAAACGTTTCTTTTACCCGTTCATATCTGTCCCAAAAATCTTTCTTATTTTTTTCTAAAACTTTCTGCATTACATCAGATACTCCTCCCATTTCTTTACATGTGCAATTCACTATTTTATTAGTAAATAATAATCTAGGTGGGTCGTTTTTATAGGTTTCTTGTACCATTGTTTCATAAAGCTGTTTAACCTTCTTTGACTCATCTACCTCCATTTCCTGAATATTTCTATACATGAGGAGCATTGCATCTGATAACTTATATATTGATTGATCCGAAGAAAAACATGGCAATATATAATGAACGATATCTTTGAGTTCATATTCACATAATAGTCCATTATATCCCATATTTTCATATTCTACCATTTCTATAAAATTGCTAATTATTAAGAAATATTGCTTTTTTTCTTCTTCGGAACATGCCTGTAATAACTCGTCCCACATTTTTTTATTATCCTGATTCTGAGTTACTGATGTATAGGCAAGACGTTCAAAAATCTGTTTTCGCTTTTCCTCATCAGAAAGCATTTCTTTATATACATCATATCCATTGACAAATCTATGGTCATTATTATTGTACAGTTCATCTATCATTTCTCTAAGCGAAATATTATAGTTCTCATCAACAATATCTTTCTTTAATACTTCCATCATTACCCCATCCCATAATGAATACTTTCCACTATGGTGATATCCATTAAACCACAACGGCTGAGGAAAACCACAAAAAATATGTAAGCATTCAGTTAATATATTTTTTTCGTTTAAAGTATCTATTATTTTTTTTGGCTCTTTGTCTAAAAAAACATTACCTGTTATGGCTATCTGAATATCCTTTGTAACATTCTTACGCGTTAATGCAACAGCTTGTATCCATTTCATGTCACCGCGCATTTCATTTTTTAAATATTCACATATATCTTTCCTTTCTTCATCCGTTAACATGTCCCAAAGGTCTACTATATGTGAAATGTGTGCCGTTACCAAACTTGTACTGTTTACTTTTAATTCTTTTTTTATCATACCTTTTCGTAAGCAAGCAGAATTTTTAGTTCCTGTAATAAGATAATCTAAAACACTCATTCCATAATCATTAACAGAATGATATTTTGAGTAATTATGAATCCATTGTATCCAAGCATTTGCTACATCAACTACCTCCTTTTGATTATTTAAATACTTCAAGGACCGATCTATATTAAGACTCATATGTGGTTCATTCATTCCCATAAATTTTGCAGGGAAACACACTAACCACTTAGAAAATAAAGCTGCCCATATTTTCCATATCCTCAATCTTTCCGCTTCAGCGTATTTGCCCCAGTCAATTGCTTTGCTATCATATTCGTCTCCAAATTTATCAAATAAATCTTCGACATACATGGATACTGACTTTCTTTCAAATTGCTTTTGAAAGTATATTATCAATTTCTTTACATTCTCTTCACTGAAATCGTTTACGCTACTAAACATGCCTTTCAACATTCCGTAAACAACATTGTAATTTTCAAAACGTTGTAAATACTCTGTTTTTTCAAAGTCTAATTTAGCTGCATAATTTTTAAACAAATAAAATATTGCCCTACTCCGAATGACTGCTTCATCACTTAACAGTGTATACTCTAAAAATTCTCGGGACAAATTGTCAGCTAAACTGCTGGATAAAATATCATAAATTTCTTTTTTGCTAAAATTTTCTTTCTTTCGTACTCGTTCTTCAATCTCTTCTAATGTAAAATTAATGTCTTTACCCCAGAAATCATCCATATTAAAGAAATCAAAATAGTGCTTTCCATCCATTTGATACCAGCATTCATTACCATTCCATTGCATATACTTGTCTGCTGTGCGACCGTTTCTAATATTTTTCATAAAATCTTTCTGCACCTGTTCATTCAAGTTATCAAAATTTTGATCCAAATACAAAATAGAAACATCTCTGATTGCTGGAAATATAGATCTGCTACCTTCTACAATACAATCTATTATCATTTGTTCTCTATCAAATTCCTGACCTAACTGGCACAAACTGCAAAAAGCCGCATTTGATGAAAGCGAACCGATTGCCCTGCGCATATATTTAATATATTTTTCTATATCCCAATCATCTTCAATCTCTTCTTGTAGCAGTAATTTACTTGCATATGTGTAAATTGGATGAAGAAAGTAAATCTCATTCGTAATGCGCTCTTTGTAAATATATCCTTTTTCACATAATACCCGCAGAATACTTATTATATCTTCATCCAGTTTTGGCATTTGAGCATATACCGGAAATTCTTGATGTATATGTGAGTTTTTTTGTCTATCTCCTATAGATACAGTTACTTCTTCTTCCATTTTTTGGCGTATAGAAACTGATTCTTCATTGCTGCAAAGAATATACGCCAAATCCTTTACACTAACCGACCTAACTGTATTGCAAAAGCATCCTAGCAAAATAAAAATATCTTTATATGTTTCTCCATATGACTTTATTTTCCTACAAACTTCTTCTGAACTAATTCTAGCCTGTTTAATAATTTCATCCGTTGACATATGCGTTAATACATTTATATTCTGCACACTTAATAAGAGATGCCGCATCTCGCCAATTTCCAAAAAAACAGTTTCATCATGGTGGTCAAAAGATCTTTTTAATCTTTCAAAAACTTGCAGACTCTCATCTGATTCTCCATAGAATCGTAACCATATTTTCTCAGCCTCTTCCTTACTTGAAATTGATGTATTAATCCACCCATTACCCTGAATTTTGCACTCTTCAATCTGCTTTTTCTGAAAAACGTCAAGTAGTATATCTAACCGGCTGGTTATGATTACTTTTCTATTAATGGATAGCCTATCGCGTATTAAACCTTCAATTTTATCCCTTATTTGTATATAATTCTCACTTTTCCCAATATGCCCAAACGGATCTTCAATCAGTAACAATCTTGAATCATTTTCTGGAGACATTAAAAAATAATATGCCTCTTGATCCTCTATTATATTGTCAGTCAGTTTCACATAATATCCATTATCTTGCAACTCCTGAGCAATCGTCTTTGCAATATATGTCTTTCCGGAAAATGGTACTCCTGTTAAAAGTAATAAATTTTTTTGTAACAACTCACTCTTTAGTATATCTATGCTATCTCTTTTATAAAAACTCTTATCTTCTGGTAAAACACGACTAAACCTTTTATTTTTTAAAATTTCTCTGATCAAAGCAGTAATATCTTCTCCACTGTCCCTCCCCTGACGAACAACATCAAGCATTTGGTTCATTACATCTCTGCATATCATTTTTGGGATTTGATACTGTTCTTTAAGGATGATGCAAATTTCTCTTTCTATCTGATCTTTTCTTTCAATTATATACATATATACACACGACCCAATACCTTGTTCAGCTCATTTTTTTTCTGATTAAAATACTGTTCAATATGTTCTTTTCTTTTCCTTCCCAATTCATTTTTGTTATCAATTCCCTTTAGCATCCGCAGTTTTAAATCTTTTAACATTTCTGCCGAAAAACATATTTTATTTTCTTTTATTTCATTTTCTTTACCTACAAACTTACTAACATTATCTGTGCATCGATTATTTGTCACAAATACTAAGTAATTTGTATCAGATTGTTGTATTCTATCCAAAATAAAACAATCTGATTTGCTTTTTTGAAAATGCGCTAACCATGTGGCAAATTCGTCATACGCTATTTCGGATGCCTTCTTTTTTACCTGCAATTCTATATGGTAAGTTTTATCTTCCAATTGATACGATAATTTTGCATCCTCAAAACTCTCATTTTCTACCAAAACTTCAAAATGATCCATTTCTAAATATTTCAAAATCATATATAATGTTACAGTATACTGATAATCAAATCCCTGCGCTCCAACTATTTCAACTGACATATCTTCTCTTTTATACCTCACATTCTTTTTTTCTGCGTAGTTTCTATAAAATTACTTCAAGAATACTATCTGAATTCTTCCTACTTATCTTTCCAATTCTTTATTGCAACTTTCTTTCGTTAATGCCATTTATCATTTTTTCTCAACTATGTCAACTACAAGTTCCAAAATTTAATTGCCTGATTTAAATGTACCACTTCTATTTTTTGTTCTAAAGTATATATGTTAATTGAACCAATATCATGGAATTTCATTGTATTTTAGATGTAAGCCAAATTAACTTACAATTGACTCTGCTTTTTCTCTATAATCCAATACTTCAAAAATTTCTTTCATATATTGTATCACAGATCATTTTGTTTTGGAGATTACTTTCCTCTCAAATGGGCAGAAGAAAACCTCCAAATCTATTATAGACTTGGAGGCTTGATTCCAACCATTTTATTCACAGAAAACTGTTTTCCTGCTACTGTAAAAGAACTATGCAAGTGCAGGTTCCTTCCCCGCAATAATCGCTTTCACTTCTTCTATATCCTTATCAGTAGCTGAGGCTATCTGCTCTGCTGTAAAACCATTCTTATACATTTTCATAATGAGTCCTGCCTCTCCAATCGCAATACCATCTTCTTTTATTCCCTGACTCAAGTTACACATAACGCTCACATCCT
>OGXD01001336.1_pt1 | contig 19322 bp, 19 predicted proteins | sample 1576211 | NCBI WGS metagenome assembly OGXD01 (sample SAMEA3541470, study PRJEB24748) | human gut metagenome | biome: human gut; feature: human-associated habitat; material: faeces | place: China | collected 2012
GAAAAACAAATGCCGCCTTCGGCGTCGCTTGTTTTTCTTTTGTGCTCATTATATCTGGAACAGAGCGACATGACAATCGTTATCTATTTTCTAATCAGAAAAGACATGCTGTTCAGAAGCCCTTCGGAGCCACCATTAACAGACAGCTGTTTTATGTGAATGCTGCGCAATGCTCTTCCAGAACCGCGTGAAGTGCTGTCGCACTGCTGGTATGTACACGTGCTACCGGAATCTGATTCTTCTTCGCTTCCTGCGTCACGCTGATGACCATTTTGTGAGAAACTGTGCTGATGAACAAAATCAGCAAATCCGGGCAACCGATCTTCTTTTTTAAGGAACCGTTTTCCTTTGCAAAAACCTTCGCCTTACAGCCATGCTCCTTGCAGATATTTTCATACTGCGTTACCATTCTCTCATTTCCACCGATAATTACAACACTCATGCCGTTACCCCTTTATTTTCTGCACTGAAACGGTGCATTGGTTTTATTAGGTTAGTATTGACTAACTTAAGTTACATAATACCATGCCAGTTCATAAAATGCACGCTTTTTTTATTCGAGGGTGTAAAAATCCTGGGTAAAAAAGCCTGGCAAGCCATTCTTGCCATAAAACAGCTGACTCTACGTGTATTATTTCTGTTTCTTCCAATAAAAGACATTTATGAGGCATTCCTGCCGCTTTTGCGAAATCGTCAAAATGAATAGCAGACTGTAAAAAAAACATCTGCGCGTTCAGGAATTGTTTATATTTTTTTAGTTGATTTTAGTTTTTAAATATGTATAATATATAAATGAAGCGGATTTGTTCCTTTTTTGAAACAATCTGCCGGAACCTGCAATGCAGGAAATGTAAGGAAAGGAAAGAGGTTAATACAAATGGCTGTAATCGATTTAAGCAAGTATGGTATTACCGGAACTACCGAGGTTGTCTACAATCCTTCTTATGAAGTATTATTCGAAGAAGAGACCAAACCCGGACTGGAAGGTTATGAAAAGGGACAGGTCAGCGAGCTGGGTGCTGTAAACGTTATGACAGGTATCTACACCGGACGTTCTCCCAAAGACAAATTCATCGTTGCTGATGAAAATTCCAAGGATACTGTATGGTGGACATCTGACGAATACAAGAATGATAACCACCCCGCTACCCAGGAAGCATGGCAGGCAGTCAAGAAACTCGCTCAGAAAGAACTTTCCAATAAGAAACTGTACGTTGTAGATGCATTCTGCGGTGCAAACAAAGATACCCGTATGGCAATCCGTTTCATCGTTGAAGTAGCATGGCAGGCACATTTCGTAACCAACATGTTCATCAAGCCCACTGCAGAAGAGCTTGAGAACTTCGAGCCCGATTTCGTTGTTTACAACGCTTCCAAGGCTAAAGTTGAAAACTACAAGGAACTCGGCTTAAACTCCGAGACCGCTGTTATGTTCAATATCACAAGCCGCGAGCAGGTTATCATCAATACCTGGTACGGCGGTGAAATGAAGAAAGGTATGTTCTCCATGATGAACTACTATCTGCCGTTAAAGGGCATCGCTTCCATGCACTGCTCCGCTAACACAGATAAGAACGGCGAGAACACCGCTATCTTCTTCGGTCTGTCCGGTACCGGTAAGACCACCCTGTCTACAGATCCCAAGCGTCTGCTGATCGGTGATGATGAGCACGGCTGGGATGACAATGGCGTATTCAACTTCGAAGGCGGCTGCTACGCTAAGGTTATCAACCTGGACAAGGATTCCGAACCCGACATCTACAATGCGATCAAACGCAACGCTCTGCTTGAGAACGTTACTTTGGATGCAGAAGGCAAGATCGATTTCGCGGATAAGAGCGTAACCGAGAACACCCGTGTATCCTACCCGATCAATCATATTCAGAACATTGTTCGCCCGATCTCTTCTGCTCCCGCAGCGAAGAACGTTATCTTCCTGTCTGCAGATGCATTCGGCGTACTGCCTCCGGTATCTGTTCTGACACCTGAACAGACTCAGTACTACTTCCTGTCCGGTTTCACAGCTAAGCTGGCTGGTACAGAGCGCGGCATCACAGAGCCTACTCCTACCTTCTCCGCTTGCTTCGGTCAGGCATTCCTGGAACTGCATCCTACCAAGTATGCACAGGAACTGGTTAAGAAGATGGAAATGAGCGGCGCTAAGGCTTATCTGGTAAATACCGGATGGAACGGCACCGGCAAGCGTATCTCCATCAAGGATACCCGTGGTATCATCGATGCAATTTTAAGTGGCGCTATCCTGACAGCTCCTACCAAGAAGATTCCTTACTTCAACTTTGAAGTTCCCACCGAGCTGCCCGGCGTTGATCCCGCCATTCTGGATCCTCGTGACACCTATGCTGATGCTTCCGCATGGGAAGAAAAAGCAAAAGACCTTGCTGCAAGATTCATCAAGAACTTTGCAAAATACGAAGGCAACGAATCCGGTAAGGCTCTGGTTGCTGCAGGTCCTCAGCTGTAATCAGCATTTGCAACATATTGACCTTTTGAAAAGGAGATGCAGTTTTGCATCTCCTTTTTTATCGTATAGAAACTTCGTTTCTATACGATAAAAACGCTCCGCGAGGATGCGCCAAGGCACATTCTTATTTGCGCTTTTGGTAAATTTTTTATATATTCCTTCAGAAGAAAGCAAATTCTGCTATAATAAGAAAGGGATAAAAAGAAGGGATAAAAAGAAGGGATAAAAAGAAGGGGATAAGCATGGAACAATATAAAGTGATTCTTGTCGATGATGAGGTGGAGGTCATCGATATCATGAAACAGAAGATCCGCTGGAATGATCTGGGCTTTGATGTGGTAGGCAGTGCCACCAATGGCGTGAAGGCCCTGGAGCTGGTGGAAAAGCTTCAGCCGGATGTGGTGCTGACGGATATTAAGATGCCTTACATGGATGGATTGGAGCTGGCCAGAAAGCTGAACCAGGACTATCCGAATATTTACATTATGCTTTGTACAGGCTTTGACGAATTTGAATATGCAAAAGAAGCGGTTCACCTGGAAATCAAAGAATATATGCTGAAACCAATCAGCGCCACGGAGCTGTCAGACAGTCTGGTGAAGCTGAAAAATACCCTGGACAAGGAACGGGAAGAAAAATTAAATGTAAAAAAACTGGAGGATTATTTTCAGGAAGTGCTGCCAAAGCTACAGTCCAATTTCTTTATTTCCCTGATCGAGGGAAGAGTTGGCGAAGAGGACTATGAACGATTTCTTCAGAACTATCGGGTGGATATGAAGGGACCTTTGTTTTGCTGCATTATCTTTCATACTTCGGAAAATGATGTGCCGGATGGCATGAATCCCTTATTGTTATCCATGTCCGTGGAACGAGAAGTGAAACAGCGGCTGACAGAGAACTGTAATTGTCAGGAATTTATCTATATGGGCAACACAATTTTGATCATGGAGCTTCATTCAGAAGAGGAGATGGCCCAATTGACGGATAGCTGTGACCGATTCTGTCGCTGGGCATGGAGAATTATGGGGGCGGCGGTTACTGCAGGAATCGGAACCGTATGCAATAGTCTGTATGATATCAGCATCTCTTACGAGGGAGCCAGAGAGGCAGTGTCCTACCGTGTCTTATATGGAACCAAACGAGCGATCAATATTGCAGAGATAGTTCCGAAAGAGTCCAAAAAGACGGTTCCCCTGGAGGAAACAAGAATGCAGGATCTGTTCCGTGCCATTCACGTGGGAGATCAGGAGGAGATCCGGAAAGAAGCGATCAAGGAGATAGAAAAACTCCATAAGAATGCAGATACCATCAGTCAGTATAATCTGGCTACCATGGAGATTGTCAGCGGATTTTTCAAGTTTTGTGCCAATAATTCTATGGATTTTAATGATATCTCCGGAAATGTACAAAACCTTTACGAAAGAGTCACCCAGTTAGACGAAACCTCCATGACAAACTGGATCATCAATATGTCTACAGCCATCAGCGAAAAACTGAAAAGTACCAGAAACAGTACCTCCAGACGTATGATCACTGACGCGCAGAATATTGTAAAGCAAAGATATATGGAGCCTGACATTTCACTGGATGAGGTGTGTGCAGATCTTGGGGTATCCAATTCCTACTTTTCTTCTATTTTTAAGAAGGAAACAGGGCAGCCCTTTGTCACTTATCTTACGGATTACCGAATGGACAGAGCAGAAGAACTGGTACTCAACACCGATGAAAAAAGCTATAAGATAGCAGAAAAAGTAGGATATCAGGATGCAAATTACTTCAGTTATGTGTTTAAAAAGAAATTCGGCGTTTCCCCATCCAAATACAGAGCCTCCGGGAAAAAAGAAAACGAAAAGTAGAAAAAGTACCGTATTTAACATACAGACGATCATTTTGTCTGTCCTTATGGCAATCTCATTGGTCACGATCATTGTCATGGGACTGTTGCTGTACCATCGCTTTAAGCTGGCATTGGAAAAAACAGCAGTGGACAACGCGGAAGCAACCGTGGAGGGAACTGTAGACCGGTTAAATGCAGATCTGCTGGATATTCGCCAGATCTTTAATGGAGCAAACTATAACGTGGTTCAGCAGTTTGATATATCCAGCCGGGAATTTGTGGAGCAATTCAGTCTTCTTTATGAGACCAACTCCGATAAGGTTCAGAGTGTGGCATTGTATGACCATGAAGGAAAACTGATCGCATCTGAGCCGGTGGCGTTAGAAAAGAAAAATGTGCAGGTGCAGACTCAGGAGTGGTATGAAAATGCAGAAAATGCAATTGAAAATGTACATTTTTCCACACCCCATATCCAGGAATTGTTTGAAGACGGAGCCTATCGGTACCAGTGGGTGGTTTCTCTGAGCAGCTATGTGGATGTCAATAAAGGAGAAATACCGGAAACCGGCGTTCTTTTACTGGATATGAAATATTCTGTGATCCGGGATGTCATGAAACAGATCAACGATTCTTCCGATGGGATCTATTATTATCTGAGCAGCCAGGGCGGAGAGATGATCTATCATCCCCGGGGAACGGAATTAAACCGCGGATTATTTAAAGAAAACAGTCTGGAAGCTACAAAATATGAGGATGGAACCTACGAGATCCGTGCCGATGGTCAGAACGAGACCGTGATCGTCAGAAGCGTAGCTTATACCGGCTGGAAGATGATCGGTGTTGTGCCTGAGAGCGTGCAGGAGTCAAACTTTAAAAATTTCCGTTACTATGTATTTGCCACTATTTTAGTCCTGTTGGTCATGCTTTTGGAGGGAAACCAGCTGGTATCCCGGAAGATATCCAAACCGATCCGGGAGCTGGACGCTTCTGTTAAGACCTATGAAGCAGGAGGAAAGCCGGATATTTATATTGGAGGCTCCTCTGAGATCCGTCATCTGGGACATTCGGTACAGAAGTCTTATGAGCAGATCGAAGAACTGATGGATGAGATCATCCGACAGCAAAATGAACGGAGAAAAAGTGAACTGGATGCCCTGCAAAGCCAGATCAATCCTCATTTTCTGTATAACACACTGGAATCCATCACCTGGATGGTGGAAGCCCAGGAAAATGAAGGAGCAGTCCGTATGATCTCTGAACTGGCAAAACTGCTTCGTGTCAGCCTGTCCAGGGGAAAGACCATTATCTCTATCAAAGACGAGCTGCAGCACAGCAGAAGCTACATGAATATCCAGCTGGCACGGTACAAAGAACGATTTAAAACAGAATTCCGGATCGAGAAAGAGATCGAAAACTACTGCATCGTAAAGCTGGTGATCCAGCCCATTCTGGAAAATGCCATTTATTATGGTGTTGGAAATATGGATGAGGATGAGGACGGCAGGATTATCGTCAGTGGAGAAAAGAAAGAGGAGGACATCCTGATCACCATTGAAGACAACGGTATGGGTATGCCGGAAGAGGTTCTGGAAAAAATCCTGACGGACAACAGCAAAGTTCCGAAGCACGGCTCCGGCGTTGGGGTGATCAATGTGCATTCCAGAATCCGGCTGATGTTTGGAGAAAAATATGGTCTGTCTATAGAAAGTGAACCGGATGAAGGAACAAGGGTCACGATCCGTATTCCTGCAATTCCATATACACCGGAAAATGCAGAAAGACTGGAATCGCAAAAATATATCCAGAGGAGATCGGCAGATGAAAAAGAATCGGGTTAAATTTCTTATAATTGAGCTTTTTTTGCTGATGCTGGCGGTCTTCTTTGTATGGAAGATTTTTGATCAGAACGTTGCAGAGACCAGGATTGCCGTAATCCTTCCGGAGTCCGGCGATAAGCGTTGGGATGCCCTGATTAAGGGGATGAAACAGTTTGCAGCAGAGAACAATGTCCACATGATTATCTGTAACACCGATGAGATCGACGGACCGGAGACGCAAAGAGAATTTATCAAAGAACAGAAGGACAATGATATCGATGGATTTATCCTGTATCCCGCACCCGGACGCGAGACCGAAAATATGCTGAAAAAAGAGTGTGGAAATAAACCCTATTTGTTGATGGCAGACAGCCTGGCGGTAAAAGAGGGAGAAGCTGCCAGTCCTGCGATCCAGCCGAATTATCGGGAGATCGGAAGAAGTCTGGGAGAACAGCTGAGAACGAAAGAGCGAAAGATTGGAATTATTGCCGACTGGAAGATGTCTGAGGCGGTACAGTCAGAGATCAGCGGATTGAAAGAGGCACTGGAAGGCAGCGGCAGCGAGATCCGCTGGTGTATCTATCGGAGAAAAGGACAGCACATCGCAGAACGGATAAAGGCAGAAAAAAGGGCAGATACCCTTGTAGTGTTGGATGCCGGAGTTCTGGAAGAGCTTGGAGAACAGGCAGAAAATGGAAAATACAGGGGCGCAGAGCTCTATGGTGTGGGCTACAGTCTGAGGACGATCGCACTTTTGGATCAGGGAAATATCCAGGGACTTATTGTTCCGGATGGATATGAAATCGGTTATAGAAGTGTGGAAGAGATGGTCAGAAGGATAGGGCATAAGTTCTACAAAATGCAGGGATATACAACAGAATATAAGGTGTTTCAGAAAGATAGTTTTTCTATGGACGATGATTTAGAAAGGTTTTTATATTCCTATGAATAAAAAGAAAAGAAGAATGGCAATGGTATTATCTGCTATAATAGGGAGTTTGGTCCTTGCGCTGTCCGGGTGTTCCGATCAGTCAGGCAAGACAGAGAAAACTCTGCGTGTGGGAGTAATCACCTACAGTCAGGATGACCCCTTTATCAACGCACTGACGGATGAATTGAAGGCGTATCTGAAAACCATGGAAAGCGAAGAACGGAGGATCATCGTATCAATAAAAAGCGGAAACGACGATCAGCAGGAACAGAACGAAAAGGTAGAGGAAATGATTGATGCGGGCTGTGATGTGCTCTGCGTCAATCTTGTAGACCGGACAGCACCGTACCGGATCATCCGGATGGCAAGAAACGAAAATATTCCGGTGATCTTCTTTAACAGGGAGCCGGTAAAGGAAGATCTGATGCAGTGGGATAAGCTGTATTATGTGGGCTGTGATGCGGAACAGTCCGGGATTATGCAGGGAGAGATCGCAGCAGAATATATCAACAGCCATCCGGAAGTGGACAAAAATGAGGATGGAAAGATCCAGTATGTACTTCTGGAAGGGGAAGCAGGACATCAGGATGCCATCAGCAGAACAGAGTATTCGGTAAAAACACTGATGAAAAACGATGTTTCACTGGAAAAATTAAGCTATCAGTTTGCGGACTGGAACCGGGGGCAGGCGGAGAATCGTATGAACCGCCTGATCAGCCAATATGGAACAGAGATCGAACTGGTCCTATCCAATAACGATGAGATGGCACTGGGGGCTGTGGAAGCTTACCGGAAAGTAGGCTATATCCGCAAAGACTGGCCGGTGATCTTTGGGATCGATGGCCTGGAAGACGCGCTGGAGGCCGTAAAGGCCGGAGAAATGCAGGGCAGCATTTACAATGACAGAGTGGACCAGGCAAAGGAAATGGCAAAAATGGCAGTGACGCTGTTTGAGGGAAAGGACCTCGACCAGGAAAGTCTGAAAGATGGACGGTACTATTTCTCGGAATACAAGAAGGTGGACGGCAGCAATATAGAGGAATATTTAAATGCAGAAGAGGAAGAAGCAGATGGAAAAAGCATGGAGCCATGATTTTTACCGGGAGACAGATCCGGCAAAACGGCAGCAGATCTTAAAAGCGCATGCAGGAGAGGAAGAAGCCTGGGCGGAAGAATACAGAAACCGGCTCTGGACAGCCCGATACGGAAAATACAGACTACAGAAGGATGAATTCGTCAAATGCCTGATGGAACTGAAATACCTGGCGGAAGGAAGCACTCTGGACCTTGGGGGTGACAGAAGAAGGATGGGAGCTCGGATTCTTTCTGCATTATGCCTGGCAGAAGCGATGCAGTCAGAGGAGTGTTATCAACAGATCCTTCTGGAGGAATTGTATAATGTATTTCTGAAGTTCATTCAGGTCAGCCGAGGGGGCAGAGGCTTTACCTCCCTGGTATTTGGCATGGGACAATTATCAGAAGAAGGAATTGCAAAAAAAATCGCCGAACAGATCAGCGCAATTGCCTTTCAGGCGCCCCGCCTGCTGCGCATGGAAAAAGAATTTTCGCTGCTGCAGGAAGCCGCCCTCCGGGCATATCGCCAGGAGTATCCGAATAGGGAGCATTTTTTGAATAAATGATGGTTTCGTAGAAAGCGACGAAATGAAAAAGTTGCAGTGCAAAGAGCTCTTGACGAAGCGCAGTTATTATTCATGACAATAGAATGCTCGCAGAGCGTGCATTCTATTGTTTGATTCGTTAATGCAGCAATATGAAGGTTGTTCGGAAAGAACAATTCAATACTATAAGAGCACGGCGGAAGATTTACTGTCAAAGATTGAAGTCAGTGTAAGGAAAATTCCTACGGAAGAAATTCGATCTTATTTATCGGAATATCAAAAAGAAAGTAAATGTACGAACGTTACAATTGACAATATTCGTAGAAATTTATCCAGCTTCTTTTCCTGGTTGGAGGAAGAAGATTATATTTTGAAAAGTCCCATGAGACGGATTCATAAGATTAAAACGAAAACCGTTGTAAAAAATGTGATCACTGATGAAGGAATTGAAAAATTACGGGATCATTGCCAGAAAACAAGAGATTTAGCAATGATTGATTTGCTGTACTCTACCGGAATTCGTGTCGGAGAACTTGTAAATCTGAATATTGACGATATTGATCTGGAAGGCAGAGAATGTGTGGTATATGGAAAAGGGGATAAGGAAAGAAAAGTTTATTTCGATGCAAAGACGAAGGTTCATCTAAAAAAATATATATCGGAAGGGTTAGATTTTAAGAATACAGAGAAAATAGGTCATTAAAAAATGAAGTGTTTTCTGTGTGTTCTTATTTTTTAGCATTATGAAAGGAGCTGAGAAAATGGCTAAAGATAACAGAATAACAGCACTTTACGAGCGTCTGTCCCGTGATGATGAGATGCAGGGCGAATCCAACTCCATAACAAATCAGAAGAAGTATCTGGAAGATTATGCAGTGCAACATGGCTTTGGTAATATTCAGCATTTCAGTGATGATGGATATTCAGGAACGAACTTCAACAGACCGGCATTCAATTCTTTGCTGACAGAGATTGAAGCCGGCAGAGTGGGAACAGTGATCGTTAAAGATATGTCCCGATTTGGCAGAAACTATCTGCAAGTAGGTTTCTATACGGAAATGATGTTCCCTAAGAAAAATGTCCGTTTTATTGCAGTAAATAACGGAGTTGACAGTGCCAATCCGGCAGATAATGATTTTACACCATTTCTGAATATCATGAATGAGTGGTATGCAAAAGATACCAGTAAGAAAATCAAGGCAGTGTTCAAGGCAAAAATGCGAGACGGAAAACGTGTCAGCGGTGCAGTGCCTTATGGATATTACAGAAAGCCTGAGGATAAGCAGACATTGTATGTTGATGAAGCTTCTGCTTCGGTTGTCAGACGCATTTTTCAGCTTGCTTGTGATGGAATGGGTGCAACCGCAATAGCAGATACCTTGTCAGAGGATAAAATCCTTATTCCTTCGGCTTATGCGAGACAGAATCATCCTGAGGATTGCCAGTGTACGAATTACCATGACCCTTATACATGGAATGCTACAACAGTGGGCTATATTTTGAACAGACGTGAGTATTTGGGGCATACCGTTCTTGGGAAGACAACGAGGGATAATTTTAAGACAAAACGGAAAAGAATTGCAAATGAGGACGAACTGCTTGTCTTTTACAATACACATGAAGCTATCATTGATCAGGAAACATATGATAAAGCGCAGAGAATGAGAAAAAGGGTATCTCCAAGGTGAAACAGTGAAAAGCCTGCGCACAGGCTGTCAGGACTTCTTTATTGTGCGGATTGTAGAAGCAGACTGGCATATATCAATTCAAAGCCAAAAGATGGGAAAATATATGACAGCAATCAGGCATTCCGGTGTAGCCGGTACCACAATAAATATCATTCATGTACTGGTCACTATATCAAGGCAAGCACAATAGAAATGCTGATTTATCAGGCAACTAAGAGAGTGTCACAGTATGTCCTTAAAGATGAAAAAGAGTTTGTAGAACAGTTGAAAGCACAGTATGAATTGCAGTGTGAAAAGGATAATACAGATGATAAAAAAGAGTTGTTAGAAGCAAAACGTCGTATGATGGATTTGGATGATCTGATAAAAGGTCTGTATGAGAATTTCACACTGGGGCGATTGCGGAGAGACAGTTTAACCGCCTTATGACAGAATATGACACCGAACAAAGCAGCCTAGAGCAGAGAATTTCAGAACTTGAAACTGCTACAGAACGTATATCCACTAAGGCAGTGCAGATTGATAAATTTGTGCGATTGGTTAAGAAATACCGAGATTTTGAGGAACTGACAACACCTATGCTTAATGATTTCATTGAGAAGGTTGTAATTCATGAAGCAGAGGGTGGCAGAACAAAAGACCGTACTCAGCAAGTGGATATTTATTTCAATTTCATTGGAAATTTTGTTCTTCCACTCAGTGAGGATGAATATAAAGCAATCCTTGAAAAAGGCAGACAGAACAACCGTAAGAGAGCTGAAAAAATGCGAGAATTGAGAATGTCTGACCCTGAATATCGGGCGAAGATGGAAGAGAAAGAACGCTTGGCATTGGAAAGGGAAAAGAAACGTCAGGAGCGTGCTACAAAGAAGAAAAAGATTGCTTTGGCAGAATTAAAGGAGCGGGCAGAAAAAGGCAATCAGGAAGCCGTCAGAGAGCGTGAGGAGCGTAGAGCTATTGCAAGAGAACGTTCAAGGAAATCAGCAGAAAAGCGTAAGCAGAGAGCAGAAAATGACCCTGAATATGCGAAATATTTGGAAGAGAGAAATGCAGAATACAACAGACGGCATACCGTAAGAAGAAAGGAGCAGATGGAAGCCTTGAGAGCCAGGGCGGAAGCCGGAGATCAGGAAGCACAGAGTCAGCTTGCAGAGCGTAAACAGTATCAGGTTAGAGCCACAGTGAAGAGCTACAGAAAAATGCGTGACGATGCATTAAGCGGAGATCCTATTGCAAAAGTAAGATATGAAAAAACACTGGCTATGAGACGTGAAGCGTATCACGCAAAGAAAAGTGAACAGACAGCCTAAGAGTAAGCATAATATCACAATATAATAGTTGCAGAATTGATGAGAATAAGCGGGAGCGATGCAATTATTGTAATGGACAATGAAGTATGGTATTGTATAGATGGTTTACCAAATCGGAATTTACAGGAAGTGTGACAAGAAAGCCAAAACGGTATACTGGGAAAAAAAGATTAAGAAAAGAATAAAGAGCTGGTTTTAATTGTAAAATTTATGGGGAACTAACATCAGCTTATTGACATAAATATAAAAATAAGTATAATAATAGTTGAGTAATTGTTCAACTATTATTATTTCGAGGTGAATATATGTCAAAAACGTCTTATATTTGTAATTGCGATGTAATTCATGAGGATATTGTGAATGATGTGAAATCCAAGATGCAGCCAAAAGATGATTATATCCAGTTGGCTTCTTTGTTTAAGCTATTTGGAGATGGAACTAGAGTACAAATCTTACACGCTCTAGAACAGAGTGAGATGTGTGTATGTGATCTTGCAGTGCTACTGGGGGTAACAAAATCTGCAATTTCGCATCAGTTAAAGGCATTACGCCTAGCGAATCTGGTAAAATTCCGTAAAGAAGCACAGATAGTTTACTACTCGCTGGCAGATGATCATGTGAAAGAGATTATTGACAAGGGATTTGAGCATCTTTGGCAGAAATAATATTTTTTAACATTATAGTTGAGTAATTGAACAATTAAACAAATTATAGAGTAGAGATGCGCTGATTGCTGCAGGTTATGATCCGTGTAAAAAATGCAATCCGTAAAAATGTGTCAGATATTTAAAAAATATGGAAGAGGAAGGTTGTAGTTCTATATTGCAATACTTCTTCTTTGCGCATATTGGATATGTTGTTGAGGGCGACTGTTGCACGCAGAAGATAAGTTGCGCCGGTCTGCGATAATGTGCTGTTTGTATAAGGAAAAGGACAAGGAGTTATGATGAATTTTAGTGGTATATTGATTGGTGTGCTTACCTTTTTTCTGATTGGATTGTTCCATCCTATTGTTATATATGCGGAGTATTACTTTGGAAGCCGCTGTTGGCCGGTATTTTTGCTGGTGGGCATTTTGTGTATGATTCTATCCGTAAGAATGCAGGAAATACTTTGGTCGGTTTCCCTGGGTGTTTTGGGCGTCAGTTGCTTTTGGAGCATTAAGGAATTGAAAGAACAGGAAAAAAGAGTGGCAAAAGGATGGTTCCCGAAGCGGAAGGTGGATAAGCACTAAAGAAGAAAGCGGGGAGATGAGAAGATGGCGGTATGGAGATTACAGGTGAATACTGGAGGAGCGAACGTTGCGGATTATTGCTTGCAAAACCATGTTGCAGCACTTTGGGCTGGCAAGGTACTTGCTATGGAGCGTTTATCAAGGCAATCTTACACGTTTCTGACGAGCTGATTGAAAAAATCTATATCGACTTCTTCAACAGACTGCCAGAATTCATGCAGAATGCCCTAAGTGAAGACTTCCGGGTGGCGTAAGTGGTATTTTTAGGATCTGAAATATAGAGTTTTCAAGGTGCAAATCCCACTATTTATGTGGGAAGTTTAAGTGAGTAATTGAACAATTAAACAAATTATAAGGAGATTATCATGAAACGCATATTTCTATTAAAAGGGTTGGACTGTCCAAATTGTTCCGCAAAAATTGAAAAAGAAGTCGGAGAGTTGGATGGAGTGCAATCCTCAGTGGTAAATCTGATGAAGCAGACGCTTACAATCAATGTTGCTCAGACAGCCGCAGATACGATAGCCAGTCAGATTGAAACGATTGTTCATAGCCATGAGCCAGATGTGGAAGTTTCTGAAATTGTACAGGAATCTTATATACCGGAAAAAAAGCAGGAGGCCAATGAATCCTATAACAATGAGGATAAGAAGTTGACAGTTCGTTTAGCGACTGGTGCAGCAATCTATGCCATTGGTATGGCATTGACTGTTTTTGCGAAAGTGCCACTGCCTATCGAGTTAGCTTTTCTCATTGTTTCTTATGTTATTCTTGGTGGAGATGTTGTATGGCAGGCTGTGAGGAACATTTCAAAGGGGCGTGTATTTGATGAACATTTTTTGATGAGTGTTTCTACGATTGGGGCTTTTGTCATTGGTGAATATCCAGAAGCAGTTGCTGTTATGCTATTCTATCAGGTAGGTGAATTTTTTCAGTCATTGGCTGTTAAGCGTTCAAGAAAATCTATATCAGACTTAATGGATATACGTCCAGATTCTGCTACAGTAAGAAGAAATGGGGAATTGATTACCATATCTCCAGAAAATGTCTCCATTGGTGAGATTATTATTGTAAAGCCTGGTGAAAAAATTCCATTAGACGGTGTGGTATTGGATGGAGATTCTATGCTGGATACAAGCGCCTTAACAGGAGAATCAGTTCCGAGAAGTGTTCATAAAGGAGACGAAGCACTTTCCGGTTGCATGAATCAGACGGGTGTCTTAATGATTAAGACAACAAAAGCATTTGGTGAATCTACGGCTTCAAAGATTATTGATCTTGTGGAAAATGCGTCAAGCCGAAAAGCACCAACAGAAAATTTTATTACTACATTTGCACGTTATTATACACCTGTGGTTGTAATCTTAGCAGCTTTTCTGGCGATTCTGCCACCGATCATTCTTGGCGGGGGCTGGACAGAGTGGATTCGCAGAGGATTTGTTTTCCTTGTGGTATCTTGTCCATGTGCATTGGTTATTTCAATCCCGCTGACTTTCTTCGGCGGCATTGGTGCAGCATCTAAACGAGGTGTTCTTGTAAAAGGAAGCAATTATTTAGAGGCACTTAATAATGTCAGCGTTATTGTGTTCGATAAAACCGGAACACTTACAAAAGGTGTTTTCAATGTGACGGATATTTTGCCTGCAAATGGATTTTCAAAAGAACAGGTTCTGGAGTATGCGGCAGAGGCAGAGAGTTTTTCTAACCATCCTATTGCAAAATCCATTCTTGCTGCTTATGGAAAAGAAATTGATCAGTCAGTGATTTCTGATTATAAGGAAATTTCAGGATATGGAATCAGTGTAATGGCAGGGGAAAAGAAAGTTTTTGCTGGCAATACGAAACTTATGGATACAGAATGTATAGAGTACACAACCTGTGAAAACGCAGGTACAAAAGTTTATTTGGCTGTAGATGGTCAATATGCAGGATGTATTTTGATAACAGATGAAGTGAAGCCGGACAGTAAAAAAGCAATTTCTGACCTGAAACATATCGGCGTGGAAAAAACAGTCATGCTTACCGGTGATGATGAAAAAATTGGGAAGTCCGTTGCAGAAGAATTGCAGTTGGATGAATATTATGCACAGCTGCTTCCTGACCAAAAAGTGGAAAAGGTTGAGCTTTTAGATAGTAAAAAGAGACCGGGAAGCAAATTGGCTTTTGTTGGTGATGGTATCAATGACGCTCCTGTCCTTGCCCGTGCAGATGTTGGTATTGCAATGGGTGGGCTTGGTTCGGATGCGGCCATTGAAGCAGCAGATGTAGTTCTGATGACAGATGAACCGTCTAAGCTGGTGGACGCGATTGAAGTAGCAAAAGCGACAAAACAGATTGTCATGCAGAATATAGTGATTGCTCTTGGGATTAAGAGTGTGTTCCTGATTCTTGGCGCTCTTGGTATTGCGGGAATGTGGGAAGCTGTATTTGGTGATGTAGGCGTTACCATAATTGCTGTTTTAAACGCAATGAGAATTTTGAAAAAATAGGAAATGAGGTGGGAATGTGAAACGAAAACTGATTCTGTTAGTTGTTACGATTGTTTTTCTTGTAGGGTTTGGTGCCATTTTACATTCACCGCCTTCTATGATTGATGCAGTCACAGGAGCAACACCGAAGTCAAAAAAGTTGGAAGGCTCTTATGTTCTCGGTATTAATATGATGTCAGATGGTCTCGACAACGAGAACACCCGGAATAAATTAAAAGAATTGGCACTGGACGATTCGGAAACAAATGAAACAGATCTCATGAAAACGGACATTAGTTTTCGGTTATATGTATCTGAGACGGATTATCCGCTTGTCAGTTATGCTAAGAAACTCTGTGACAGGTTGAAACAGGCCGGTTTCTCCGTAGATCTGAAAGAGTACAGTAACACAATGATGCTATCAAGAGTGGTAAGTGGAAAGTATGATGTATTCCTGGCATCGGATGATTTTATTGACGTTACAACGCTAACACAGATGGACTATATGATCATGGACAGCGAAGAAATGAGGTGAGCGGGAATTTATGAGAAAATGGAATACGATTTTGTCTGTTTTAATGCTTCTCATTTTTATGATTCATGGAATCATGGGCAGCTTTATGCTGAACGGAATTGGAAGTAGCGCAGGGAAACTTCTTGCATGGATTGGTGTTGGTATTCTTGTTGTGCATACGGTGATTGGTGTCATCCTGACAGTTCAGAGTTTACAGACAGCGAAGCAATCCGGAAAAATGTATCTGAAACAGAACGCCATATTCTGGGCGAGACGAGCCAGTGGGCTGGCAATACTGATCCTGCTGTTCTTCCATATTGGCTTGTTTGGAAAGGTGCAGAATGGGACATATATTTTGTTCCCTTTTACAACGGTAAAGATGGTAACTCAGCTTTTGTTCGTAGCGGCAATCTTTGTTCATATTTTTATCAATATACGCCCATTGCTCGTATCACTGGGAATCATTAGTTACAAAGAACGAAGGAGCGATATTTATTTGATCCTTTCGGTGCTTCTTCTTTTTATAGCGGGAGCGGTTATTTTATATTATATTGGGTGGCAATATCTATGAGTAAGACAATTATTATTATAGGTGCTGGACCGGCAGGACTTTCAGCGGCTTTGCAGGCAGCGGAAAATGGATGCAATGTAAAACTGGTTTCCTCCCTTCCGTCAGAGCGGGCACAGTCTGTTATGGCGGAGGGCGGTATCAACGCAGCTTTGAATACAAAAGATGAAAACGACAGTCCCGAAGAACATTTTACAGATACAATAAAGGCAGCATGTGGTCTGGCAGATCCAAATGCAGTTTGGGGAATGACACAGGCAGCACCGGAGCTGGTGCATTGGCTGCTAAAACTTGGAGTTAAATTTAACATGAGTGGCTATGATGATGTGGATCTGCGGAATTTTGGCGGGCAGAAAAAGAAACGGACTGCTTTTGCACAGAGCGATACCGGGAAGCAGATCATGACAGCTATGATAGACGCTGTTCGCAGGAAAGAAGCATCTGGTATGGTAGAACGGTTCAGCCATCATTCTTTTCTAACACTTCGTCTGTGTGGCAATATTTGTTGTGGCTGCGTAATCAGGGATGAATACAGTCAGGAGACTGTGGAATTACCGGGGGATGCGGTTATTGTTGCCACCGGTGGTATGCACGGATTGTTTGGAAATACAACGGGTTCGCTGAGCAATACAGGAGAAGTCACCGCAGAATTGTTCCGGCTTGGTGTTCCTCTGGCAAATGGCGAGATGATCCAGTACCATCCGACAACTGTGAAATGTGGTGGAAAACGCATGCTCATCAGCGAGGCGGCCAGAGGGGAAGGTGGCAGGTTGTTTGCCATGAAAGATGGAAAACAATGGTATTTCATGGAGGAAAAATACCCGGAGCTTGGAAATCTGATGCCACGAGATATTACCGCCAGAGAGATATGGAAGGTCAGCCATGAATCAGAGGTATTTCTTGACATGACGGAAATATCGGAGGAGATTATTTCAAATAAGCTATCTGGTCTGGCAGACGATTGTATGACCTATCTGCATAAAGATATACGAAAGGAACCGGTGTCTGTTTTACCGGGAATTCACTATTTTATGGGAGGCATTCTGGTGGATGAGCAGCACAGAACGCCGATTCAGAATCTTTACGCTGCCGGAGAATGCTGTGCCCAATATCATGGTGCCAACCGTCTTGGTGGGAATTCTCTGTTAGGAGCGTTATACGGAGGACGTGTTGCGGCAAAATCAGCATGTGAACAGGCGGATGTAGTAGATCTATCTTGTGCGACACAGATAGATTTTCCACCAACGTCTCAAATTTCAGAAATAAAGCAATTAAACAAAGTGATGCAGGATACTATGGGCGTTGTCAGAAATGAGAATACGTTGTTAAATGGGATTCAAACGGTACAAGCGCTGACAGGAAATCTTCCATTGCTTGGCATGGCAGTTCTAAAGAGTGCTCTTGCAAGAAAAGAAAGCCGTGGTGCACACTGGCGGGAGGATTATCCGAAGAGCAATGACGATGATTACCTTAAAACAACGGTAGCCAGATTTGATGGAAAGCAGATACAGATTTCCTTTGTACCTGTTCCAGAAAGGCGGTGATTCACTTGGTATATAAAATAAGAATCAGGCGGCAGAAGAGTCAGAAATCAGACAGTTATTGGCAGGAATTTGAGTTTGACGGAAGCAAAAACAGCTCTGTTGCCAATGTTCTAAAGGAATTGAACAGTAGAACCCCTTTGAAAGATAATTCAGGGAATATAGTTACTCCCATCAGCTGGGAATGTAGCTGTATGGTGCGAAAATGTGGGGCTTGCGCCATGCTGATTAACGAACGTCCGAGGCTGGCATGCTCTACATTTCTACATACGTTAAAAGGTTCTACAATCACCTTGGAACCTTTAAGCAAGTTTCCGCTTGTAAGAGATTTGATCGTTGACCGGTCAATTCTGTTTGAAAATTTGAAAAAACTGAACCTTTGGCTTGAAAGTGAAGCTTATATGAATCCGTGGACACATGAACCGAGATACCAGTCGGCACGCTGTCTGATGTGTGGCTGCTGCCTTGAAGTGTGTCCTAACTTCTCTGCAAATGGGACTTTCGCAGGCGCTGTTGCTGCAGTCAACGCATTTCGGATTCTGAATGAAGAACAGGAAAGCACTCATTTGAATGAGATTTCTGCTGAATATAAGAAGAAATATTTTGAGGGATGCGGGAAGTCGTTATCTTGTCATGATATTTGTCCGATTGGTCTGCCTGTGGAAGAACTGCTTGTAAGGTCGAATGCAGCGGCTGTTTGGGGCAAATAAAATGGATGATAAAAGCTATAATGAATGTATGAAGAGAATCAAAAACTTGATTCTCTTTTTTAAAACACATACATTGGCAAATATCTATGTATATATTATATTGAACATAGACAATGATCAATGTGAGGTGTCAATATGAATGCAATGGATGTGGCTTTGATATGCAAGGCTTTGGGCGATGCGAACCGGCTGGAAATTGTACAGATGCTGTCGGATGGAGAAAAGTGCGGGTGTAAACTTTTGGAAAGATTTGAAATTACCCAGCCAACTTTATCCCATGATGAATTTTCCGGAAATATTGTAGCTAATAGTTATTTAAACTGTTGTATTTGTTTAAAAATTAAAAAATATCTAATGAGTCTTCCGCATCTACCCACATCTGCAAATTTCCATCAAGATATAATCTTGCATATTCAAGAGGATCATCAATGGCGAGTGCGTTTAATGCACAGTCTGATCCTGATGTGGTTTTTAAGTCTTTTTCAGCTTCCCAACAGTCAATGCGGAGCATATAGCCAACAGAGGTATAAACATCAATGCTGTTTCGTCCGGGATTATATTCTGCAAATATTGTTCTCATCGTATCTTATCTCCTTATCGTTC
>OGXD01001345.1_pt1 | contig 19190 bp, 17 predicted proteins | sample 1576211 | NCBI WGS metagenome assembly OGXD01 (sample SAMEA3541470, study PRJEB24748) | human gut metagenome | biome: human gut; feature: human-associated habitat; material: faeces | place: China | collected 2012
GCTCTGCCCTGCAGAGCTTTGCGGCGCAGAGCGCGCGAATGCACGCTCTGCACTTCGGGCAGTTAAGAATGACCCCGCCATCGCCGGATCGAATGCGCAGCGGGGGTGCTCGAGGGGGCAAGGCCCGCCTCGAATCCAATCAGCCGCCGCAGAAAGCTCTGCCCTGCAGAGCTTTGCGGCGCAGAGCGCGCGAATGCACGCTCTGCACTTTGATTCACCCAATGGCGCGAAAGATCTCGCCGAGCAGCGCCTCGCGGCCGGTGCCCTTCTCCGCCGAAAACGGCAGGAGCACCGCATCGTCCGGCAGCAAAAGCGTGGCCCGGATGCGCGCAAGGTTCGGCTCGATCTCCGACTTTTTGAGCTTGTCGCACTTGTTGGCCACGACGACCATCGGGCAGCCGGTGGAATGAAACCACGCAGCCATCGTCTCATCGTCGGCCGTGGGCTTGTGGCGGGCGTCGACGATCATGACGCCGAGCGTGATGCGCGCGGGGTCTGCGAAGAAGTCCTCCATGAGCTTGCCCCAGCGTGCGCGCTCCGTCTTGGCGACGCTGGCGTAGCCATAGCCCGGCAGGTCGACGAAGTATGCCCGGCCGTCGATGCAAAAATAGTTCACATGGACGGTCTTGCCGGGCTGCGAGCCGACGCGGGCAAAGTTCTTACGGTTGAGCAGCCGGTTGATGACCGAGGACTTGCCGACGTTCGACTTGCCGGCAAAGACGATGCACGGCAGGTCGGCCGCGAGAAAGCCGGACGGGCTGACGGCGGACTTGAGAAACTCCGCCTTATTCAGGTTCAGTGTCGCCATGGCAGTCTCCTCACTGGCGCAGGTTCACGTTCGCCGCGTCGCCGGGCGCATCCTTGTGCGCCGCCTTGACGGCCGCGGCAAACCGGCGGCCGAACGCGACATCCAGGATCTTGTCCACGTGGTCGGTCGTGACGAACTTGAGCGCACTGCGCACGGTCGGGTCGATCTCCTCGAGATCCTTTTCGTTCTCACGCGGGATGATGACCGTCGTAATACCGATGCGCATGGCGGCCATGGTCTTTTCCTTCAGGCCGCCGATCGGCAGGATGCGGCCGCACAGCGTGATCTCGCCCGTCATGGCGAGGTCGCGGCGGACCGGCGTATTCGTGAGCGCGGAGATGACCGCGATGCAGATCGTGATGCCGGCCGACGGGCCGTCCTTCGGGATTGCGCCCTCCGGGAAGTGGATGTGGATATCCTTCTTCTTATAAAACTCCGGGTCGATGCCGAGCATCTGTGCGCGGCTGCGGATATAGGTGACGGCGGCCTGCGCCGACTCCTTCATGACGTCGCCGAGGTTGCCGGTCAGCTCCAGCTTTCCGGTGCCGTCGAGCACGGCGGCTTCAACATCGAGCACTTCCCCGCCGACGGATGTCCAGGCAAGGCCGCGCACGAGGCCGACCTCATCCTGCGCATAGACGTGCTCCGGCTCAAAGCGCGCGGGGCCGAGATAGTTGGCCACGCTGCCTGCGCGCAGCTGCACGCTTTTGCACTCGCCGAGCGCGATGCGCTTGGCCGTCTTGCGGCAGACGGCGGCGAGCTCGCGCTCGAGCACGCGCACGCCGGATTCGCGCGTATAGAGCGTGATGATCTCGCGGATGGCATCGTCGCTCACGCGCAGCTGCGACGGCTTGAGCCCGTGCTTTTTGCGCTGCTTAGGCAGCAGATGCTGCTTTGCGATCTGGAGCTTTTCCTCGTCGGTATAGCTCGAGAGCTGGATGACCTCCATGCGGTCGAGCAGCGGGCGCGGGATGGTGTCAAGCGTGTTGGCCGTCAGGATGAAAAACACATCCGACAAGTCGACCGGGATCTCCATGAAGTTATCGCGGAAGTGGTCGTTCTGCTCTGCGTCGAGCACCTCCAGCAGCGCCGACGACGGGTCGCCGCGGTAATCGCTGCCGAGCTTATCGATCTCGTCGAGCACCATGACGGGGTTCATGCTGCCGGCGATGGTCAGGCCGTTGATGATGCGGCCGGGCATGGCGCCGACATACGTCTTGCGGTGGCCGCGGATCTCCGCCTCGTCGTGCACGCCGCCGAGAGAGATACGCGCGAGCTTGCGGTTCGTGGCGTGGGCAATGCTCATGGCAATGCTCGTCTTGCCGGTGCCCGGAGGGCCGACAAGGCACAGCACGCCGCCCTTGACATCGGGCGCGAGCTGGCGCACGGCCAGATACTCCGTGATGCGGTCCTTGACCTTTTCGAGGCCGAAGTGCTCTTTGTCCAGCACCTCGCGCGCGGCGCGCACGTCGAGCGTTTCCTTCGTGCGCGTGTTCCACGGCAGCTCGAGGCAGATGTCCAGATAATTGCGGATGACAGCCGCCTCCGATGAGCCGAACGGCTGCTTTTTGAGCCGGTCGACCTCTTTGAGCAGGCGCTGCTCGGAGTCGGCCGGCAGGTGCAGGGCGAGGATCTTCTCACGGTAGTCCGCGCTCTCGGAGTCCGGATCGTCGGACTCGCCGAGCTCCGCCTGAATGATCTTCATCTGCTCGCGCAGCAGATACTCCTGCTGCGTCTGATTCAGCCGGTCCTGTGCCGCCTCCTCGAGCTGATGCTGCAGGCCGAGCACGCTCGTCTCGTGCAGCAGCATTTTCGAGAGCTTGGACAGTCTCCGGCTCGGGCGCGTCTCCTCCAGCAGCTCCTGCTTCTCTTCCGGACGCAGGAACACGTGCTGGGAGATAAAATTCGACACGAACGCCGCGTTCGTGCTGCCGAGCACACTGATGACCGACTCCGGCGCCATGTTGCCGGACGCGGTAACATAGGCATCAAACAAATTGCAGCAGTGACGGATGAGCGCCTCGGTGCGCGCCGTTTTCCGCTCTTGCACATCCGGCATCGGCTCGACCTCGGCCACAAAGCAGGGCGTGTCCGTGCGCACGGCCAGCGTCCGGCCGCGCTCGATGCCCTCGGCCATGACGCGGATGGTCTTGGTGCCGGGCTGCTTCATCATCTGCTTGATGCGGCAGACCGTGCCCACGCCGTACACATCGTCCGGGGTGGGAATGTCGGTCGCAATGTCTTTCTGCGGGACCAGGTAGATGATCTGATCGTCGCTCATGGCCATGTTCAGCGCCGCGATGGACATGCTGCGCTCGACCTCGAAGGTCAGCATCATGCCCGGAAACACGGTCAGGCCGCGCAGTGCCATCATGGGCAGGCTGCGCCGGGCGGTGAATTCCGCATGATCCATAGTCGTTGTGTTATCCATTCAGATTCCTCTTTCGCTCAGGGGTCTTGGGGGCAGGAGGCAATGGCTCACTGCTCCCGGCGCTCGATGCGCGGCGGCTCAGTGCCGTCCACGCTCGCCGCGGTGATGGTGATCTTGGCGATCGTCGGGTCCGACGGAACGGAGTACATCAGGTCCGTCATGACGCCTTCCATGACGCTGCGCAGGCCGCGGGCGCCGATCTCCATTGCGATCGCCTTATCCGCAATTTTACCCAGCGCTTCGTCTTCAAATTCCAGTTCGACGTTATCAAACTGCATCAGCGCCTGATACTGCTTGGTCAGGGCGTTTTTGGGCTCTTTGAGGATACGCACCATGTCCTCGCGGCTCAGACTGGCCAGCGCCGTGATGACCGGCATGCGGCCGATCAGCTCCGGGATGATGCCGAACTTCAGCAGGTCGTGCTGCTGCACGTTTTTCATGATCTCGGTCAGGTCGCGCTCCTTGGCGCTCTGGATCTCGGCGCCGAAGCCCATGGACTTCTTGTCCATGCGGCGCTCGATGATCTTATCCACACCGTCGAACGCGCCGCCGCAGATGAAGAGGATGTTCGTCGTGTCCACCTGGATGAACTCCTGCTGCGGGTGCTTGCGTCCGCCCTGCGGCGGGACGTTTGCGACCGTGCCCTCGAGCAGCTTGAGCAGCGCCTGCTGCACGCCCTCGCCGGAGACGTCGCGCGTGATGGACGTGTTCTCGCTCTTGCGGGCGATCTTGTCGATCTCGTCGATGTAAATGATGCCGCGCTGTGCGCGCTCGACGTCAAAGTCCGCCGCCTGCAGGAGCTTGAGCAGGATGTTCTCTACATCCTCGCCGACATAGCCGGCCTCGGTGAGCGTAGTCGCGTCCGCGATGGCAAACGGCACATCGAGCATCTTGGCCAAGGTCTGGGCAAAGAGCGTCTTGCCGCTGCCGGTCGGGCCGATGAGCAGAACATTGCTCTTTTGCAGCTCGACATCGTTATCCTGATCGCCGCGCAGGATGCGCTTATAGTGGTTGTACACCGCCACGGACAGCACCACCTTGGCACGGTCCTGGCCGATGATATAGTCGTCGAGCGTGGCGCGCATCTCGGCCGGCTTCGGCAGCTGGTCGCGCCGGAGCGTGACCTGCGCCGTGGAGACGCTCTCGGGCTGATAGCCCTCATCGATGATGCTCATGCACAGGCGCACGCACTCATCACAGATATAGACGCCGTTGCCGGCAACGAGCCGGTTCACCAGCGACTGCGGTTTGCCGCAAAAAGAGCAGCGCACGCTCTTTTTCTCGTCATTTCTGGCCATAAAAACCTCACATTTCCTACATTTGAAACAGGGAGGGAACGGCGGTTCCCTCCCCTGACAGATTATCGCTTATAAATGACTTTGTCCACCAGACCGTAAGCCTGTGCTTCCTCCGCGGTCATGAAGTTATCGCGCTCGCAATCCTCGGCGATGGTCTCGACCGGCTTGCCGGTGTTCTCTGCGAGGATGTGATTGAGGCGATCCTTGATGCGCAGGATCTGCCGTGCCTGGATCTGAATATCCGTGCACTGGCCCTGGCTGCCGCCGGAGGGCTGATGGATCATGATCTCCGAATTCGGCAGGGCCAGACGCTTGCCCTTGGTGCCGGACGAGAGCAGGAACGCGCCCATCGATGCAGCCAAACCGACACAAATGGTGGAAACATCCGCCTTAATGTACTGCATGGTGTCATAGATGGCGAGGCCTGCGGTCACGCTGCCGCCGGGGCTGTTGATATAAAACTGGATGTCCTTATCGGGATCCTGTGCTTCGAGATACAGCAGCTGCGCAACGATCAGGCTGGCGGTTGTATCATTGACCTCCTCGGACAGCATGATGATGCGGTCATTGAGCAGGCGGGAAAAAATGTCGTACGAGCGCTCCCCGCGGGAGGTCTGCTCGACAACGTACGGTACTAAACTCATGGTACGCTCCTTTCGATGTTTCGCTTATCCAAGAGAGCATAACCGTTCTGCCCGGAATCCAAACAGCTTTCGGGGAATTACTCGGCTGCCTCTTCCTTGGTCTCAGCGGCTTCTTCCTTCGCCTCGGGCTCCTTGTCCACCGCGGTGTCGCGGATGAGCTGGGCGGCCTTGCGGCGCTTCATATCCAGAACGATGATCTTCTCGTCGACGTACTGCTTGATCTTGTCGACTTCCATCTTGTACTCTTCGGCCATCTTGTTGTAGGTCTCGTCGAGTTCGCCCTCGTCGAGCTCGATGTTCTCGGCCTTGACGATCGCGTCGAGCAGCAGATCGGTCTGCAGCTCAAACACGGCCTGCGGACGCATGATCTCCTGGAAGGTCTTCTCGTCCAGGCCCATGGAGGCGAGCACCTGCTCACGGGTGAGCTCGGGGCTGATGCCCATGGTGGAGATGTAGTTGCGCAGCTGCTCGTCGAGCTTGGCCAGGATCATGGGCTCGGGGATCTCGACGGTCATGTTGTCGACGGCGGCCTTCATGAGGCGGGTCGCATAATCAGACTCCTGCTGCTCGGTAAACTCTTTCTCCAGATCCTCACGGACATGGTCGCGGTACTCCGCGATGGTCTCGTAGTCGGAGATGTCCTTAGCCAGCTCGTCGTCCAGTTCCGGAAGCTCGGGCTCCTTGACGCTCTTGACGGTGACTTTGAAGGTGGCCTCCTTGCCGGCCAGCGCCTCAACGTAGTTCTCGGGGAAGGTGACGACGACATCGCGCTCGTCGCCGGCCTTCATGCCAACGATCTGCTCCTCGAAGCCGGGCACGAACGTGTTGGAGCCGAGCTCAAGGTCATAATCCTCGGCCGTGCCGCCGTCAAACTGCTCGCCATCGATGAAGCCGGCGAAGTCGATCGTGACATGGTCGCCCATCTTCGCCTCGCGCTCAACATCGAGCAGGCGGGCGTTGCGCTTCTGGACATTGTGCATCTCTTCGTCGACCTTGCTCTCGTCAAACGCTTCGTGGTTCTGCGGGACCTCGAGGCCCTTGTACTGGCCGAGCTGCACTTCCGGATACATGCCGACCTCAAAGGTGTAGATCAGCTCTTTGTCCTCGGTGACTTTCTGGTCGATCAGGCTCGGCGCGCCGACGCACTCAAAGCCGCAGTCGGCACGGCCTGCCTCGAACGCATCCTCCGCCAGCGCCTCGATGGCGTCGGGGTAGAACACTTCCTTGCCGTACATACCCTCGATGACGGCGCGCGGGGCCTTGCCCTTGCGGAAGCCGGCCACGTAGAGATGGTTCTTATTCTTTTTATATGCTTCGTTGACCGCATTGTCAAAGACATCGGCCGGGACCTTCACTTCAAAGGTCGCCATGTTTTTTTCTTTCTTTTCGATGTTCTGGATGTTCATTGGGTTTCCTCCTCTAATCATTTATCGCCGGGTGCATTGTTTACGTGAAATTTGTCATGAAAAGAACATGCCTAAATACTATAACAGATTCATCCTCTAAAATCAACACCTGTTTCACGGAAGGATCCTGCGCGGGCAAAACGAAATATAATCCGCCGACAGCAGCCGGAACTCCGTGTCGTGATACATGCCCTGAAAGGCGCTGCGGCAGCCGCGGCTGTGGATGTGTCCATAGCAGCACAGCGGCACGTGATAGGCATCGAGCAGGTCCAGAATCTCCGGGCATTCATAGCCGAGATACTTCGGCGGGTAGTGCAGAAAGACGAGCTTCATCTTATCCCCCGCCGCTTTGAGCGACGTCTCGAGCCTGCCGACCTCGCGCAGCATGATCTTCCGGTCGTGCGCCTCGCCCCTGGCCTCCTCATAAAACCAGCCGCGCGTGCCGCAGATGGCATAATCGCCGTAGAAATAGCAGTTATTATTGAGAATGTCCATGGTGTGCATATCGTGCGCCGCAAAAAAGCTGTAAGCCTTTTTCGCGGTGCTCCACCAGAAGTCGTGGTTGCCCTTGAGCAGGATCTTTTTCCCCGGCAACGCCTCGATAAACTGAAAGTCCGGCAGCGCCTGCTCCATGGTCATGCCCCAGGCAAGATCGCCGCAGAGCACGCAGACATCGTCGTCATGCAGGGACGAAAAGCCAAGTTTGATTTTTTCTACATAATTTTCCCACGGCCCGCCAAATACGTCCATGGGTTTATCTGCGCCCAGCGACAGATGCAGGTCGCCGATTGCATACAATGCCATTTGCGTTCCTCCGTATATTCCGCGCCCGGCTGCACACAATAGATTCGACCGGCGGATGCCGGAATCTGATCTGGAGGCAGAAACCATGAGCGATCATATGAACGACTGCTGCGAGTACAACGTTGCGTGCGACGTGAGCAACTGCGCCTACAATGCGGACGGCAAGCGCTGCCACGCAGACCACATTCAGGTCAAAAACACCCAGGGCACCTGCACCTGCAAGGACGAGACGTTCTGCAGCACCTTCACCAAGAAGGGCCGCGCGGCGTTCTGACCCGGCGGACGGGTCTCCCCGTCCGTTACATATTATTTCAGGAATTCGTCCACCGTATGCAGCATCTGCGCCTTGTCCACACAACCGCCGAAGCGCACCGGTCGCGCGTCCAGGCCGGTCAGCGGCGCGGGCGCGTCGATCTGCGTCTCGCACGACAGGCGGCGGATCAACGCCGGGCCGAAGGCGTCGGCCGTGCCGCCGATGCCGCGCAGCACCTGGTCGCAGAACTTGAAGGGGCTTGCCGTGGACACGACGACGGACGGCGTCGTGTCGCCGGTCTCGCGGCGGTAATCATCGAGCACGTGATAGGCGACCGCCGTGTGCGTGTCGATCAGGTAGCGATGGTCGCGCCAGGCATGGCCGATCTTCTCGCGCGTCTGGATATCATTGCAGAAGCCGCCGGCGAACACCTCTTGGATCTTTGCCTTGAGCGCATCGGAGACCGTGTAGCTTCCCTGCTCGCGCAGCTGCTGCATATAGCCTGCGACCTCCACGTCGCTGCCGCAGAGCGCATAGAGCAGGCGCTCGAGGTTGCTCGACACGAGGATGTCCATCGACGGGGACGCCGTCGTGTGGAACGGACGGTTCTTATTATAAGTACCTGTGCGGATGAAGTCCGTGAGCACGTTGTTCGCATTCGACGCGCAGATGAGCTTGCCCACCGGCAGGCCCATTTCCTTTGCGTACCAGCCGGCGAGAATGTCGCCGAAGTTGCCGGTCGGCACAACGAAGTTCAGCTTGTCGCCCATGGCGATCATGCCGCCGGTGACAGCGTCGCAGTACGCCGAAAAATAGTAGACGATCTGCGGCAGCAGGCGGCCCCAGTTGATGGAGTTGGCCGAGGACAGGAACCAGCCGCGCTGCGAGAGCTCGGCGGCAAACGCCTTGTCGCCGAAGATCTGCTTGACGCCGGTCTGCGCATCGTCAAAGTTGCCGCGCACGGCGCTGACCGCAACGTTATCGCCTGCCTGTGTGGCCATCTGCAGACGCTGGATCTCCGACACGCCGCTGTAGGGGTAGAACACGAGGATCTTCGTGCCCGGCACGTCGGCAAAACCCTGCAGGGCCGCCTTGCCGGTGTCGCCCGAGGTGGCGACGAGGATGCACACCTGCCGCTGCTCGCCGCACTTTTTCAGGCTCGCCGTAAGCAGGTACGGCAGGATCTGCAGCGCCATGTCCTTGAACGCGCACGTCGGCCCGTGCCAGAGCTCGAGAAACGCCGTGGCGTCATCGAGCCGGTGCACCGGCGCAACGGCCGGGTCATCAAACTGGCTGCCGTAGGCTGCGGCGGTGAAGCGCTCCAGTTCGGCGTCCGTAAACTCGCTCAGAAACGGGCGCATGATCGTCACGGCGCGCTGCTGGTAGGTCATGCCGCACAGCGCCTGAAGCTGCTGCGCGGACACCTCCGGCAGCGACTCCGGCACGAACAGGCCGCCGTCCGGCGCGAGGCCGCAGGCGATCGCCTGTGCGGCGGAAACGATCTGCTGATGATCTCTTGTGCTGTAGTAGTTCATATCTGATCCCTCGTTATTCAAAAGCATTTTCGATCTGATTGATCCTGCGTTGACGGTGCGGCGTGTCCGCGTCGCCATAAATTTCGATCACGTCAAAGCGCGGCTGCAGCTGCGTCTCGTGCTCTGCCAGCCAGAGCGACGCCGCCGTGCGGATGCGCGCCTGCTTGGCCGTGGTGACATACGCGCCCGCGCGCACGAACCGGTCGGACGCGCGCAGCTTCACTTCCACGAACACGACATAGTGCCGGTCGGCCGCGATGATATCGATCTCGCCGAAGCGGCAGCTGTAGTTGCGCGCCAGGATGCGGTAGCCGCGCCGGCGCAGGTACGCCGCCGCGCACTCCTCGCCCCAGGCGCCCTTCGTTCCCTTGACTGCACCGGCCATATCAGTGCATCTTCTTCAGGAACGACGGCCGGTGGATGGGGCTTGGCCCATACGCCCGGATGGCCGCATAGTGTGCTGCCGTGCCGTAGCCCTTGTGTTTTTCAAACCCATACTGCGGATAGGTCTCCGCCATCCGGCGCATATAGCGGTCACGTGTGACCTTTGCGAGCACGGAGGCCGCCGCGATGTCGGCACACTTGCCGTCGCCGCCGACGATGCATCGGCTCGGCACGGTGATGCCGGTGTTCCGGTTGCCGTCGATGAGCGCGAGCGCCGGCTGTGGGGACAGCTGCGCGATGGCCCGGTTCATGGCCAGAAACGTCGCGCCGAGGATATTGTGCGCCTCGATCTCCTCTACGGTCGCAAATGCGATGCCGTAGCTCAGCGCCTGCGCGATGATGGTATCATAGAGCGCCTCGCGTTTTTTCTCCGAAAGCTTTTTCGAGTCGTTCAGGCCCGGGATCTCCAGCCCCGGCGGCAGCATCACCGCCGCCGCGCACACGGGCCCTGCCAGCGGGCCGCGCCCGGCCTCGTCCACGCCGCACAGCGGCTCGGTGTCCGGCGTGCGCAGCTCGTTTTCCAATGTCCACAGATCGACCTGCGTCATACTTCCGCCTCCGGCATCTCGAGCGTGATGCGGCCGAGCTTGCCGCCGCGATATTCATCGAGCAGCACGCCCGCCATCCGCTCAAGGTCATATTCCCCGCCGGAGATGAGAAAGCCGCGTTTTTTCGCCGCCTGCTCCAGCAGCTCGAAGCCATTGCAGGCCGGGTCGGGGCGGAACTTGTAGCGCTGCTCCACCGCGTCGGGATAAAACCGTGCGAGCCGGAGCATGAAGTTGGCCGCGAGCGTCTCTCGGTCGAGCACTTCGGCCTTGATCGCGCCGGTGATGGCCAGCAGCTCGCCGACCTCCTGACTGTCGAACCGCGGCCAGAGGATGCCCGGCGTGTCCAGCAGCTCAAGGCCCTGATCGACCGTGATCCACTGCTTGCCGCGCGTGACGCCCGGCCGGTCTCCCGCGGCGGCCGCCTTGCGCCGCGCCACCTTGTTGATAAAGGTGGACTTGCCCACATTCGGGATGCCCAGCACCATAACGCGCACCGGCCGGCCGACCTGCCCCTTGGCGGCGTACGCCTCGATCTTGTCGCGCAGCGCCGTGCGCACCGCGCCGGCAAACCCGTTGACGCCCTTACCGCTGCGGCTGTCGGTCTCAAGCACGGTCATGCTCTGTCGCTGAAAGGCTGTGTGCCAGCGCGCCGTCGCCTTCGGGTCGGCGAGGTCGGTACGGTTGAGCACAACGATGCGGGGCTTGTCGCCCGCGAGACGGTCAATGTCCGGGTTGCGGCTCGCCATCGGGATGCGCGCATCGAGGATCTCGCACACGGCGTCGACCTGCTTCATGTGCTCCTCGATCATACGCTGCGCCTTTGTCATGTGGCCCGGAAACCACTGAATATTCAGCTTTTCAAAATCCTGCGCCATGTTATTTTACAACTCCGATGTTCTTGACCGGAAAGAGCGTGAAGTATACCCGGCCCATGATATAGCGCGTATCAACGCAGCCGAGGCGCGCGTCGCGGCTGTCGGTAGAGGCGTTGCGGTTGTCGCCCATGACGAACACGCAGCCCTCCGGCACCGTGATCTTCCCCTCGAAATTCTCGCGGTCGTGCACGGGCTCATTGACATACGGCTCGTCGAGCGCCTTGCCGTCGACGTAGACCACGCCGTCGTCAAAGTCGATGTCCACGGTCTGTCCCTCCGTTGCGATAATGCGCTTGACGATGGGTTCTTGCATGAGCGTCTGCTTGCGCAGGACGACGACGTCCCCCTGCTTCGGATGATAGAACAGGTTGGAGATGACGACCTTGTCGCTCTGCTCGAGCGTCGGCACCATGGAGTGGCCGACGACATTGACCATGCGCACTGCAAACACAAACAGCAGCACGCAGAACACCAGCGCGAAGATGATGCACTGGATCCAATCGTATACTTCGGCGCGGCTCTTGGCGCCGCTCGGATTCTTGCTGTCCATTTTCAAAACCTCGGTGTAAAAAATTCGTAAATTACATTATACACGCTCAGACCCATTTTCGGCAACTAAAATTGTGTGAATTCTTTTCCGGCGGCATCGCAAAAACGCCCCGAAAATGCAAAAAAGAGGCCGAAGCCTCTTTTTTGCAGTATCCACTTAGATAAGCTCTTTGACCTTGGCTCTCTTGCCCACGCGGTCGCGCAGGTAGTACAGCTTAGCTCTGCGGACTTTGCCGCGGCGAACGGTCTCGACGGACACGATCGTGGGAGAGTGCACCGGGAAAACCTTCTCGCAGCCCACACCGTAGGAGATGCGGCGGACGGTGATCGTCTCGTTGATGCCGCCGTGCTTCTTGGCGATGATGGTGCCCTCGAAAGCCTGGGTACGCTCACGGTTGCCCTCGGTGACGCGGACAGTGACACGCACGGTGTCGCCGACGCGCATGGCCGGCAGTTCGGGTTTCATGTACTGCGCGGTCAGAGTTTTGATGAGATCCATAATGAAATCCTTCCTTTATCAGACGTTCATACCGGTGGACAGAGCCGGTCACGGCAGCGGACCGTCGTTATCTTGCGAAACACTGTTTCGCACAAGCCATAAGATAATAGCACATCCCGCGCGGGTTTGCAAGTGTTTTCAGCGGAAAATTTGCATATCTTCCGTATAGACCTCCTGCCGCGTGAAGGCGGCAAAGTCCGGGGCCAGCTCGGGCGCGAGCTGATGCAGCGCCGCGACGAGGTGGTCAGGGTTGAGCGTCGGGTCCTGTGCGGAGACGACGGCCTCCACCGTCACAAACCGCGCCTCCGGCCGCACGTGCAGCTCCGAGATCGCTGGCACGATGTCCATCTGTCCCTCCCCGCGCTTGGTCTTGCGGGTGATGACGATGGCGTCGCGCGCGTAAAACGCGCGGAGCTTTTCGGCCATGTCCGCAGGAGCGGCGTTGTCATATTCATACCGCCCGGTCACGCGCAGCCACTTGAGCTCACGCACCTTGCGTCCGCCGGGGTACGCCTCGAGCGCGCGGATGCCCTCCGGCATGACCGCCGTGAGCCGCTCTGGCAGCGCGGCAAGGTCTACTTCCTCGCGCAGCTGAAAGTCCATCAGCTCGCACACGCTCCCAACGCCGACGGACAGCGGCAGCAGGATGGAGATGAGCGCGTGGGGATTGAAGCCCTCGGAATATTTCAGCGGGCAGTCGGCGCGCAGGAACACGCGCTGCATCGTGCGCATGAGGTCGAGGTGCGAGATGTAGATCGCACGGCCGGTCTTTTCAAACCGCAGTCTCAGCTTTTCAGGCATCGCACTTGCCCCCTTCCGTCATGAGTGCGAGCGCACCGCAGCCGGTGCACTGCCTGCGGCAGTCAGGCGAGAGCTCGGCCTTGTAGGCCTGCTCGCGCTCGTGCCACAGATGCGCGCGGTGCACGCCCATATTCACGATGTCCCACGGCAGGAACTCATCCTTCCCGCGCTCGCGGCAGGCATAGAACATCGGGTCGACGCCGCAGGCGTCCATGGCCGCCATCCAGCGGTCGAACGAGAAATAGTCGCCCCACGCCTCGAGCTTGCCGCCGCGGCGCCAGACCTCTTCGATGACGTCGGCAATGCGCCGGTCGCCGCGCGAGAGAACGGCCTCGACGAAGCTGGTATCCGGGTCGTGCCAGTTGTAGGTCACGCTCTTGGCCCTGATGCTCTCGCGCAGGAGCTGCACCTTGCGCTTGTACTCGTCCATCGTCACCTGCGTCTCCCACTGGAAGGGGCTGTGCGGCTTCGGTACGAAGCACGATGTGCTGACCGTGATGCGCACACCGCGGGCCTTGTTCGTCGCGTGCATACGCCATGTGTGCAGCACCTGATTGGCGAGCTCCGCGATGCCGACCACGTCCTCATCCGTCTCCGTCGGCAGTCCGAGCATGAAGTAGAGCTTCACGCCGTTCCACCCGCCCTCAAAGGCAACCTGGCAGGAATGGAGCAGATCCTCCTCGCGCACGTTTTTGTTGATGGCGTCGCGCAGGCGCTGCGTGCCGGCCTCGGGCGCGAAGGTCAGGCCGCCCTTGCGCACCTTCTGCAGGCGGCTCATGATGTCCATGGAAAAGTTGTCCGCGCGCAGCGACGGCAGCGCGAGACTCATGCTGCGCGGCTCGCAGTATTCCAGCAGCCCGTCGCACACCTCGTCGAGCGGGCGGTAGTCGCTGCTCGAGAGCGACAGGAGCGTCGCCTCCTGATAGCCGGTGTTTTTGAGCGATTCGATGCCCTGCCGGATGATCGTCTCCGGTTTGCGCGGGCGCACCGGGCGGTAGACATACCCCGCCTGACAGAAGCGGCAGCCACGGATGCAGCCGCGAAACAGCTCCACGTTCACACGGTCGTGCACGATCTCCGTGCTCGGCACGATGGGGTCCGTCGGATAATAACAGGCGTCGAGATCCTGAATGATGCGCTTGGTCACGCGCGCGGGCGCGCCGTGCGTCGGGGTCAGGTCGTGCAGCGTGCCGTCCGGGTTCCAGTGCGGGACGTAGAACGACGGAATGAGCACGCCCTGGATCTTCGCCGCCGTTTCGAGAAACCGCGTCTTACTCCAGCCGGCCTGCTGCGCCTGCCGGAACAGCGCCAGCACTTCGTTATTGACCTCTTCCCCCTCGCCGATGATCATGAGGTCAAAAAACGGGGCCATCGGCTCCGGGTTGCTGCAGGCCGTACCGCCCGCGATGACAAGCGGCGTCAGCTCCGGCCGGTCAGCGCTGCGCAGCGGGATGCCGGCCAGGTCGAGCATATTGAGCACGGCGGGATATGCCATCTCGTAGCCGAGCGAGAACGCCACAACGTCAAATTCGCTGACGGGGTCGCCGCTCTCGAGCGCGTAGAGCGGGATGCCCGCGCGGCGCATTTCGGCCTCCATGTCGCCCCATGGGGCAAACACGCGCTCACACCAGACGCCGGGCATCTGGTTCATCGTGGCATAGAGGATGCGCATGCCGATGTTCGACATGCCGATCTCATAAATATCCGGGAAGCAAAAAGCGAGGCGCAGGTCCACCTCCGCCTTGTCCTTGATGATCTGGCGGTATTCACCGCCGGTATAGCGCGCGGGCTTCTGCACGCGCGGCAGGATGCGTTCCAGTCGCTGATCCATACTACACTCCTACATATGATAGTAGGAGTATTTTACATCATGTTTTCCCCCTTGGCAAGTCATTCCCGGCTGCAAAAGCGCCAGCCACGCGCCAAACGCGCCCAGTGCGAGCCCCATGCCGCGTGCAAACAGCACCACACCGAGTCCCATGAGCGCGACCGGCAGCACCAGTCCCAGCACGTCCAGCAGCCGCTCTGCCGCACGCTCGCCCGCCAGCGCCGCGACCGCCGCCTGCAGCGCGCGTCCGCCGTCGAGCGGCAAAGGCAATAATTCTTCAGCTTTCTTAAAATCATCAAGAATACGTTGCCATAAGTAGAGATCATTCCCTTTATCCAATTCACGGTTAGGCACTGCTTCAAAAGCATCTGACATACCTACTACATTCTCATCAATATAGGGTACATATTTCCAAAGTTTTTTCAAACGATACAACGTAAATGAACGGATAAAGAGCATCTCACCCATAAAACTATTCTTATTAGGTAACTCTTCTTCCGTAAAATTTGCCATTCTTTGAATTGCTGTATTACATCTTTGGATAACTTGATAAGAATTATACCAAGTACCATCCAATGCACCAGTATTAGGATTTACATAAGTAAAAAGCGATATGTTACCAAAAGAACCTACAGCATCAGCAACACCACCACCACCTTTGTAGCAGTCATCCGAACGCATAGAACCACTCCACCAATACATATAAGGAGAGGAATCCAATGACCCCATCTCACACATACGGGCATAGGCTGCTGTGACAAAACCTTCTATATCGCTAGGTTTGTTAAGTATATTTTGGTCCAGAACTTGTTTAGGATTGATATCCAAATATGAATCACAACTGCTGACTCCTAATATAGAGCATAGAGCAATTGATAAAGTTATATATTTGCTTTTCATAATAATTTATTAATTAAATTTAAAAAGAAACATTGATACCGAAATTGAAAGTAAATGGTGTCAGATAATGATAAGAAGGTCTTTCTGGATCGAAACTTGTATATTTGTCATCTCCCCAAAACTTCTTCAAAGTAAATACATTGTATGCAGCAGCATACAAACGCAGATTACTCATATGCATTTTTTTGATAAGCTTAGTCGGAAATGTATAACCCAATTCAATATTTCTTAACTTAATGTATGAACCATCTTCTATGAACCAAGAAGAGAATCTTTGTTCTTGATTGGCAGTATTATTCGAGATAGCCGGAATATCAGAATTCGGATTGTCAGGTGACCAACCGCCCAACATACGAGTTGCATGATTTTTCCATGCAGGATTGGTGAAAAGCCAAATATCACTCTCTTTCTTCCAGTCACTATTTACATCATTACCGAACATACCCTCAAAAAACAAGTTCAAATCAAAACCCTTATAAGCGAAATCAAAATTAAGACCTCCAAAGAAATCCGGGTCATAGCAACCTATCCAAGTTCTATCATATGTTTCATTGATTACACCATCACCATTGACATCTTTATACTTAATGTCACCTGGACGCACATCAGAAGAATAGGTTTGAACAGGACTACTTTCAATATCTGCCTGATCTTTGAACAAACCTAAAGATATCAAACCGCGTTGCACTCCATAAGGAACGTCTACAAAAGACTGATAAGGATATACTACGCCTGATTGCTCCCAATAGGTTACGTTATTGCGGGCGAATGTCCAGTTGCCACGAACTGTCATTCCAAAATCTTTGGTGAAATTATGGTTGAACGTTATGTTTCCATCAAATCCCCATGATTCCATTCCACCGATGTTGGTATACGGATTGGTTACAAAACCTGCTTCTTCAGGAATGTTGGCACGTTGCTGGAAGATACCTTTGTTTTTATCCTTAAAGATGTCGGCAGTCAGTTCCACTTTGTCATTAAACATTTTCAGGTCTACACCAATATCCATTTTGGTTGTCTCTTCCCAGTTCAAGTCATTGGCACCTACGCGGCTCTCGCCAACGGTGCTACCAGGCCATGTCACTGAGCTATAATCGGTAGACACAGTAGAAAGGTACGGGAAGCGGATTTTCTTGATACGGTCATTACCTACTTTACCCAAAGAAGCTCTGAGTTTGAAGAAATCGAGGAACGGAAGTTTTTCACGCGTCCATTCATACTGAGTAGGCACCCATCCCAAAGCTACTGCCGGGAACCACCCGTAGCGGTTGCCTTTCTTGAATTGCTCGGAACCGGTATATCCTACATTGAATTCAAACATATAAGTATCCTTATAAGAATAAGTAGCACGAGCAGAAATAGCCTGATAACGTTTAGGAATGGAACGAATTCTTTCATCCAATGTGGTGTCGTCATCATCATTATTCAGATAAGAGTCTTTATTTTCCTGACGGTAGGCATTAAGTAATCCGGTCACACGATGGTCTTCGCCAAAGATTCTTTCGTAATTGATATTTCCTTCAAAATAATACTGACGGGCAATGCGGCGATAATCGCTGTAAGTCATATCAGTAGCACTCGATGTACGTTTAGAGATCAATGCTCCATTCTGCTTTCTTCCTGTGGCGTAATATAAGTCCGGAGTCTTGGTACGATACTGGTCAAAGTAGCCGGTATAGTTAAATGAGAATACGCCTCTTGCAGACAATCCTTTTGTGATGAAATCCAACTTCTGATTCAGACTGGCATTCATACGGGTGGCCTGTGTTTCACTGATCTTATACCCTGTATAGTTCAACTGTACATAAGGAGACAACAGCTCATAGCCAGACTCCGCATTGGCTCCTTTCGACGCCAGCTGACCTGTGGAATATTTCACCGGCAGCGATACAGGTGTCAATGCTGCCTGCGCATTCCATAACGCACTGTTATTTCCCAATCCCGGTGAGTTCTGGTTAGTCATTACTTGGTAAAGCTTCAGCCCCAATCTTGTTTTCTTTGTTAAATTGGCATCAACTTTGGTCAGAAAAGAGTACTTCTGATAATTGATGTTGGGATCATATTTGTTGGCAGACTTGTCGGGACGGAAAACGGCATCCTTATTCTGCATACTGAGCGACATAAAATACCGTGCGTTCGTACCGCCACCGGAAACACTGAAATAATGCTGATTCTGCCATACACGGTCTCTCAGAATCACATCACGCCAGTTGGTATTCGGAGCAAGGTCCGGATCAAGCCCTGTCTGAAACAGTCTTAACTGAAGAGCACTGTAAAGCGGATCATCTCCCCTGCTCAGTTTTGCTTCATTAGCCAGTAACGCATACGTATAGGCATCGCAATACTCAGGCATACGTGCAGATTCGCTCAATGTGATACTTGATTTATAGTTAATACGGAGTTTCCCCGCTTTTCCCTGCTTGGTCTTCACCACTACTACGCCATTGGCTCCGCGTGCTCCGTAAATGGCTGTTGCCGAAGCATCTTTCAGTACCGAAAAGCTTTCAATATCCGCCGGGTCAAGTTGATTCATATCACCTTCTACACCGTCTATCAAAATCAATGCGGAGGAATTGGCACCAAATGTACCAATACCGCGTACCCAGAATTCGGAAAAGTCACTACCCGGTTCTCCGCTTCGGGTCACAGCGATGATGCCGGGAACGTTACCACCCAGCATATTGGATACAGAAGTAGCCGGCACATCTAATGCCGCAGGCTCGATAGTGGTAACCGCACCCGTAAGGGAAATCTTCTTCTGGCTTCCCTCGCCCACAATGACAACCTCATCCAAATCGCTGACCTGTGGTTCCAGCACAATCTTAATATTCTCCTTACTCATCGTCACTTTATAGCTATAAGGCTTATAGCCTATAAAAGTAACAGTCAGTACTTCACCTTTAAAAAGACCTTGCAGACGAAACTTACCGTCCAGATCTGTTGCAGTTCCTTTCGAACGGTCTTTGTCTACAGTGATCGAGGCACCGATAATCGTTTCCCCCTTTTCGTCCATCACCGTTCCGGCGACCATATAACCTTTTTCATTGGTTTGTGCTGATATGGTGGCAGAACACACAAAGAGCAGCAACATCATGATTACATTTATTGTCAATTTCATATCTATCTGGTATTAGATTTACTGAATGGTAAATTTCCGGACCATACCTGCGTTACATTCAACAAAATACAGAGATCCGTTTGAGTCAAAGCCGAGATCATAAGGCCATTTTAACGATGATTCCAAGGGTTTTCCGTCAACAACAGCCAGATTTCCCTTACGCCCTGCGACAGTTGATACGATGCCATCCTCCAATTTCCTTAATAAACCGTTTCCTGTATCGAGAAAGTACAATACGCCCGAATCATCTACTGCAAGACCTGTAACTGTACTCATCATGGCATCTTCTCTGTTCCCGTCCATAAATCCGTTTGTTCCGTTACCAATATAATCCTCAAAAGACTTGCCATCGGAAGAAATCTTCAGGATTTTATTACTTAGATTGGCAGATACATAGAAGCAGTCATTTACTTTATCCCTCGCTATAAAACACCAACTGGTAAGTCCCC
>OGXD01001358.1_pt1 | contig 19103 bp, 26 predicted proteins | sample 1576211 | NCBI WGS metagenome assembly OGXD01 (sample SAMEA3541470, study PRJEB24748) | human gut metagenome | biome: human gut; feature: human-associated habitat; material: faeces | place: China | collected 2012
CCACACTGCTGATGCGGCTCGCCCGGCGGCTCAAGGCCGCGCTCTGACGCTGCCATACCACTGCGTACAAAAATTTGACAGGATGCAGAGCCGAAAGCCCGCTGAAAGCGGGCTTTTTGTTTTTGGGCGGGGAAGCGCAGAGCGTCCTGCCTGCGCGAATGTGCCGGAGCCCTTTTCGTTTTTTATATAATGTAGTATACTGGTAAAAACCAAAAACAGGAAAGGCGGCCGGACAATGAAAGCGGACAAAGCATGCATCGACGTGGCGGCGGGGCGCGCCCCCGCCGACCTCGTGTTCAAAAACGTCAACGTGGTCAATGTTTTTTCCGAGGAGATCATCACTGCAGACGTGGCGGTGGCGGGCGGCGTGATTGCGGGCGTGGGAAGCTACCGGGGACGGACAGAACTGGACTGCACGGACAAATTCCTGTGTCCGGGTTTCATCGACGCGCACATCCACATCGAATCCAGCCTTGCCGCGCCCTTTGAATTCGCCCGCGCCGCTACCCGCAGCGGCACCACCACCATTGTGGCCGACCCGCATGAGATCGTCAACGTATGCGGTGCACAGGCCGTACAATATCTGCTGGATGCAACGGAAAACCTGCCGCTGAACGTGTACCTGATGCTGCCCTCCAGCGTGCCCGCCACCCCCTTTGAAACGAACGGCGCGGATTTCACCGCCGCAGACATGGCCCCGTTTATGGCGCATCCCCGCGTACTGGGCCTGGGCGAGGTGATGTGTTATCCCGACGTGCTGGCCGCGCGGCAAACCGTACTGGAAAAGCTGGCGCTGGCCGCGGATGCGGGAAAGCGGGCCGACGGCCCCTCTCCCTGCCTTTCTGGCCGAGAGCTGCAGGCCTATGCAGCCGCGGGCATCCGCACCGAGCATGAGTGTACCACCTTTGCAGAGGCCGCCGAAAAGCTGCGCGCGGGTCTGGCTGTGCTGGTTCGCGAGGGCAGCGCTGCGAAAAACCTTTCGGTGCTTGTAAACGGCCTGCTGGACAGCGACCTGCCTGCCGACCGGTTCCTGTTCTGCACCGACGACAAGCATCTGGACGACATTGCCCGGGACGGCCATCTGCGATGGAATGTCCGCCAGGCCATCAGCCTGGGCATGAAGCCTGTCACCGCCATCAAAATGGCCACCTGGAACGCAGCCCGCGAATACGGCCTGCGGGACCTGGGCGCCGTGGCCGCGGGCTATCGGGCCGACCTTGTCCTGCTGGACAGCCTCAAGCAGATGACCGTGCGCGCGGTTTACAAGGACGGCCGGCCCGTGGAGGAGCGCTTTGCAGGCCTTGCCGCCGCCCCCGTACCCGATGCACTGCTGCATTCGGTACACTTTGAGAACGTGGCTCCTGCCGACCTTGCGCTGCCCGTCGCGGGCCCGGCCCATGTCATTGAGATGGTACCGTACCAAATCGTCACGCGTCACGCGGTGGAGGAGGTTCCTTCGGAAAACGGCTTTTTCCGGCCCAACGCCGTTTATACCAAACTATGCGTGGTGGAACGCCACGGCAAAAACGGAGGCGTTGCCGTTTGCCCGCTGAAGGGCTACGGCATCACAGGCGGAGCCATTGCCACCAGCGTGGCGCACGACAGCCACAACGTCATCGCGGCGGGAGACAACGACGCGGACCTCGCGCTGGCCATCAACCATTTGAAAGAAATCGGCGGCGGATATGTGCTGGCCGGCGGCGGAAAAATACTGGGCGCGCTGCCCCTGCGCGTGGGAGGCCTGATGAGCACCGCCCCGTGGGAGGAGATACAGGCCGGAGCGGGCGCCATTCTGGAACGGGCAAAGGCCATGGGTATCCCGTACCATGTGGACCCGTTTACCAGCCTTTCCTTTCTGGCGCTGCCCGTTATACCGGAATTGCGCCTGACGGACCGCGGCCTGTTCGACGTAACTGCATTTTCCCTGGTAAAGGACTGATCGGATATGAGTGAAAAAGCACAACGCGCGAAAGCGCTGTTTCTGGAGGGCTATAACTGCGCGCAGGCTGTGGCCGGGGCGTTCGCGCCGGAGATGGGCCTTTCGGTAGACGCCGCGGCACGCCTGGCCAGCGGCTTTGGCGGAGGCATGGGACGGATGCGGGAGGTATGCGGTGCGGTAAGCGGTATGACGCTGGCCGCAAGCGCGCTGCGCGGCTACAACGACCCCAAAGCCGGGCCGGAGAAAACCGATACCTACGCGATGATCCAGGAGCTGGCCGGGCGCTTCCGGGCCGAAAACGGCAGCATCATCTGCCGGGAGCTGCTGGGTCTGGCCCGTCCCGAGGGCACACCGCAGGCCGAGGCGCGCACGCCGGAATATTATAAAAAGCGCCCCTGCCCGGAGCTGGTGGCGCTGGCGGCTCAAATTCTGGAGGAATGGCTGGCAGAGCATCCTGCCCGGCTGTAAATTCCGCATTCCCACCAAGTACGGCAGTTTGATTTTGGTATATTTTACAATAATCAACTTATTAGACGATATAAATTTAACAATAATTGACAATTCGGGTGTTTGCACGGTACTATGAAGACAGGGAGGGCTGTTCCTCCACTTTTCAAACAGAAAGGAAGAGTACCATGGCCGTATCCAAACCGCTGCTGCTGCTTGACAACGCATCCATGCTCGCCCTGCTGCATCAGGGCTGTTTCCGTTTACAGGAGATCTCGTTCGAGGAAGTAAAAGCCATCATTGAAATGCACGGCAGCCGTGAGGTCGTCCGGTGCTTTTCCAACGCCGAGATCGAACAGCTGCTGTACAAGCATCTGGACGTTGCCATCCGCAACTTCAATTACGCACCCGTGGATTCTCATGTTCAGAAAGGAATAGATATGGCAAAATACATTGAAAATAAAATTTTGACACAAGACTTAAGTCCTTCAGACAGAGCCTTGGCCATACAATTGTTAGAAGATTTATACAGTGCGCTAGGTAGGTGATAGTATATGAAATATGATGAATTATATAAAACTTTTAAAGAAGAAATTCCAGAAGGCAGCTCTTTTTTTGAGGTTAAAGAAAAAGAGAATTTGATAGATGAAACTGATGGGATACACATAGTGTTTGGTATGGTTATAGTTCCATATATTCTTAATATTGTCCAGAATAATAAAATGCTCGAAATAAATAAAGTATTTTTATTTTTAGAGAATATGGCAATATGTGAAGATATAAAAATTAAAGAAGTTTTAGATTTCACAGTATTAGAGCAATTAGTAGATGAAGGACAGGATATTCTTGAGCAATGTAAGCAATATATGAAAAAAAACACGTTGAAACATTGTGAAGAAGTAGAAAAATATTATTTGTAATAATTTGGTAACATCTCACTTGACGATTCTTAACCCTCATACTAATGTTCTGTACCTCAGGCAAGGAAATGGGAGCGCCGACAGGAAACGGGATGCATGACAGCGCCCGGGAGCTTACCGAGATGGCAAGTACGCAGTTCGCATTCTATGGACTGATGAATCCATATACTTACCAGAGACCAAAGATCACGCTGTTACCGAATGAGACTGGCTTAACCGTGCCGGGTGGAACGAGGGTGGCAGTGGTGCCAAACGGGACAGCGCCAGCCTTGAATCCGCCATACCTTCCGGGGCAGTATACCGAATATCCGGCAGCAGTGCAGGGATGGGCACAGCAGGCTTTGCCGGGATGTTGAAGCAACAATAACTAGGATTGATGAATTGAAAGACATAAGAAAATTAAATCCCGAAAGCTTTACAAAAGAAATGAAAAAAGAATTACAAGAATGTGAGAATAGGTTACATAATTATCAGCGTTCTCAAGAAATGAACAATACCCTCAATGAGGCTGGAATAGAAGATTCTATTGAAAACAATCAAATGATTGTTGAAAATCTTTTGGATGCGGCAAAAGAGGTCACAGATGGAAATACAGAAATTATAAGTTACATTGAGGGGGGTGAATGGTAAAGTACAAGTAGTTAGCAGGTGGAAAATACTACCTGATGGAACACCGTATTTAGCGACCGTCATATTAAAGCCTATGAAGTAGAAGGGAAACAAGATGGAAGAATATGAATATTTAGAGAATTTAAATAGTGAGGAACTTGCTAAGATTATTGATCAAATGCTTGATTTTGAGGAAACAACAAAGGCACTTATGATTCTTGAAGAAAAGGATTCACAGAAAGCCTTAGAACTTGGAAAAGATATTATTAAAAATAATAAAGGGGATGATTATCTACAAGCAACAGTTTGGAATGTTTTCTTTTTTGACAATCAAAAGGACATGATAGATGTAATAGATAAAAGAAAAGAAGAAATAGGGAAAATACTATTAGATGAAATAATTATTGATTTGACAAAGAACAAGGTTGCTATCAGTAAAGATTTTTTAGAGAAGCTTAGAAGGACTTATGCGGCTATTGATAATAAAATGAATATGCGTTGTAAATATGAAGAGTTTTTAGAATATGGTGAGAATGAAAAATAGTTTGGTTAAACTCTAAAGTACAGTCAAGGAAGTAGACAAAAAAGTGAAAAAATAATCAGGAACAGCCTTACATATTCTGCTCCTGATAGAAAGCTTCTGCTTCGTTTGGAGTAAGTATATGGAGTGTGGTCGTTTTGAATTATAGTATCCTTTGATGTATTCAAATATGGACAGCTGTAACTCCTGTAGAGAATGATAGCATTTACGGTTGGTTTCCTCTTTCTTTAGATATTTGAAAAAGTATTCGTAACAGGTATTGTGGCTGGAGTTTCCCTGCGTGGAACAGTAGAAAAGCGGGAGAAGGAATCGGTGTACCTGAAACTGGACATTGACGGAGCAGACGGGAAAGCGCAGCCTTGAAGCAGCCATACCTTCCGGGGCAGTATACCGAATATCCGGCAGCGGTGCAGGGATGGGCACAGCAGGCTTTGCCGGGAGGGAGAAATGCTGCAGATGTAATACAATTATCTAAAAATAGTATTCAACATATTAAGAAGCATACATTTGAGGGAATGTCAGAACAAGCAAAGTATTTAACTGACGAACAGTTAGCCGACAAATTAGCTAATACACCATTTTTTAATAAAAACTGGTCTCAGGATGAAGTTGTAAAGTATACACAAGAGGCATACAATACATTACGAAGTCAAGCTAAAACTGGTATACATTCAGTAGAGATAAATGGAGAAATTATAAATGTTTTTATAAAGGATGACGGAACATTTGATACTGCGTATGGTGTATATCAGTATACGGTAGACGATTTTAGATAGGAGATACATATGTTTGAATTATATTACAGAGTAGTTCATAGTGAGTATGATGATTTTGTAGGGCAAAATGGTTTTTTTCAAATTAAGTGTAATGAGTGTAAATATGGAGAAATATATCCTAAAGAGCTGGAAACAGTTATGGATAAAGTTTCACTATATGATTGGTTTGAAAGGTTGGCAAGGGTTATTAAATATTTGTCATTAAAAGATTATGTTGCGCTTAGTGATGTTGAATCATATAATACATGGATTGAATTTAGAAAAACAAATGAAGAAGTAATGGTAAGCATTGTAAAGGCAGAGAAGGAAGAAGGTTCTCATGATATTGAGTTCAACCTGAAAGAGCCTATTGCAGGAGAATGGGAAAAACAAGTGATTCGTTACAGTCAACTAAAAACTGAGATAATTGAAAAGTTAGGAGAATATGTAGAGTTTATTACAATTAGTAACACGGAGCATCCAGAGATTGAAAAAATAGACGAGCTACTTAAAGGTTTTCAAAAATGTGACTTTTAAGAAATAACAAGCTTTTTATGTCTATAGAGCCTGCCGACTTGCAACTATTTAAATATTACCGCAGTTGCAGATTTTTTTATGGAAATAAAGCTGGGAGGGCACGGAAAGGTGACGCTCCGGGGGTATCTGGCGAGAATGCCGGACATCAGAAGGCTGCAGGAGGAAGCGGTCAGGATTACGGTACAGGAGGACGGTGACAACCGTGAGCAGGTATTGTTCCGGGGGATTATCCAGAGTGTGCACACGTTTGTGGAGAACGGGGTGTGTCAGGTAATGTGTCCGGCAGCGGGCTTTCCGTGGAAACAGGAGTCCCGGTCATAGCGAGTTGATGAAAGAGAGCAATCATACTATTGATAAAAAAGTACAGAAATTGTTAGCTTTATTACTTGGAATCTATCAAAAAGGTGTGGTCAAGGAAGTTATTTTGGGATATGAGCCTGCAGATGATGATATGATGATATTAAGGGTAGCCCGAAAACAAATAGAAATGTTAAACGAGAATGTTTTTAATTCTCGGTGGGCATGTAGTGTTTATAATTTTGCAAAACATATGAAACTTTAGGGGTTGCGAGAGAGGGGGCTGGGTATTACTACCGCACAACTTGAAGCATCAGCCGGAGCGCTGACCGCCGGGGCAGTATACCGAATATCCGGTAGCGGCGCAGGGCTTGGCACAGCAGGCTTTGCTGGGAGGGGGAAGTGGTATTGAGAGTGATAGTAAGACCAATTGGGAAGCTCATAATGTTGTAAATTATGCAAAATTAAAGGAACAGTATAGAGTCAGTGAATTAGCTAACGATGTGGTAGATAGTATTACACAAACAGGAGCATTGCCAAGCAATTACATAACAAAGAGTCAAGCAAGAGCAATGGGGTGGTCAGAAGGAAAGACTTTAAATAATTGTGTACCAGGAAAGGCTCTTGGTGGAGATGTTTTTGCAAATACTAATGGGGTTTTACCTAGTGCAAATGGAAGAATATGGTATGAGGCGGATGTAGGAGTTGATTATACGATGAGCCGTTCAAATTCTAAGAACCCAGCATATAGGATTTTGTACTCAAATGATGGGCTAATATATGGAACATATGACCATTATGATACTGTGTTTCAAATTTTCCCTTAAAAAGAAGGAGCAAAACGATGAATTGTATTAATACGATTTGTTTATATTTAAAAAAATATTTAACAGATGAGCAATTTGAGAATATTTTCTATGACTATATTGAAGATTTTCAAAATTCTTTGGAAGAAGATATGTATCTTAATGTTTTATCTACAAACTTTAGTTCTAAACAAGAAAAAATTAGTTTAGAAACAGAATTATATAATTATGTATTAGAGAATTATGATTCTGTGTATGAAAATATTAATGATGCATATGTTGAACGTATAATTGACTCAAATAAGGAAGATATAGTAGTAGAAATATTAAAGAATAAATATCAGAAGAGAGAGGAGGTTGATATAGATTGTAGTATGATTAATACACGGTCAGAATTAATTGATGCAATAAAACATGCATTGCAATATCCACATTTTTGTGGAGATAATTGGGATGCAATAGAAGATTTGATTTATGATATAGTACTCCCACAAAAACTAATTTTGCACAATTGGCGTGAGGTTGAAAAAAAATTATCTCAAGACACGGCTATATTAAAATCAATTTTAGATAAATACAATAATGGACGCTGTGTGGTTATATATACTTAGGGTTTTTCAAGTGTTTTGTGTAAGTTTTTTATTAGCTGGTAGTGTACCAGAGTAATTATTAATTATGTCTCCAGATAAGGACAGCCATCAGCTAAAATATTCGGTCTTTAAATTAATCGGAATGGCTCTCACCGAAGGTGCTGTAATCCATGTAGATTAATTTGAAGACTCTAGGGCAAAATTTGCCATCTGGGTGTACATAAGGACATCCGAAATCAAAACTTAATATTGTTTCATCAAAGATGCAAAACGCATTGTTTTCATGACACTTGGTGTTGTGAAGATGATGCATTTTCTGTATAATAGTCGAAAACTAATCCCAAAAGGCGGTGTTTCAGATTTAAATATGGAAAGCTGTAAGAAAGTAGGTAAATATGACGTTTGAAGAGGTAAAAAAAGCATTTTTTAGGTATGATGGATCATTATTTGCAATGGCAAGGGAGGAAAAAGAAGCATATGAGAGTTATAAATTATTAAATATTCCAGAGGAAATGGCAGAAGCATGGAAACAAGAATTGTTTTTTTCCTTGTGGGAGCAACTGAAAGAAAGCGGATCAAGCGAATTGTTTAATAGAATGTGCAATCTTTCAGAAAATAGACATAGTAGAGAAAATTTATTAATTTTGAAGGAGGCACTGTATAAGGTAAATTATACAAATCCAAAAGTAAATGCATATATTTGTGAAGCCATACTTGGGAGAAAGGACTTGTCAGAGAGAAGTGGCATGATTTTTTGGGCATATGATTTAGGTGAGTATGAAATGGCTAAAGAACTGTTGCAGTTTATCTGGAAATTGGCAACAGTTCAGACATCTGATAAAAATGTAAAGTCTAGATTGGATAGGATTATAAAAAAAAGTTATTTGATAAGTTCTAAAATAAATTATCCAACGTTTCCAGCTTGAGTGTGGAAATACTTTGGGATTCTAAACCCATCTTCTTGGAGAGTTATATGATGGAGAAAAAAGTAGTTTAAAGAGATGGTAAATGTTATAGAAGAAAAACTGGCACAATGACTAATAACAATTTTACGGTATTTTCTTAATGTGACTAAAACGCTCATATTACAACAGTTCGTAATGGCAGGAGTTTCCCTCCGTGGAACAGTGGAACAGCGGGAGGGGGAGTTGTGTACCTGAAACTGGACATTGACGGAGCAGACGGGAAAGCGCTGCATCCCTATCCGTGGATTCCGCCCACAGGAAACGTCATGTATTGTATGCCGCAGGAAGGAACGGAGGCATACCTCTACTTTCCAGAGGCAGAGGAGGAAAGTGCATATGCAGTCAGCGAGATACATAATAGCAGGTGTCCGGTCTTTGCAGATGCGCAGCGTCGGGAACTTGTGACGGAGCATGGGAAAAAGCTGCGGCTGCATGCGGACATGCTTGGTTTTGCCGGAGGGAAGGAAGAAACTGTGCAGGAGTGCCGGATGAGAGAAGACGGCATACATTTCGGTGCGGGCAGAGGAAAACTTCAGGTCACGGGGAGGGAGCAGATTCTCTTCCATGCACCGGAGATTTCCCTTGACGCGGTGCAGAAAATCGGACAATATAAAATGGAAAGCATGGCGAAAGAGAAGGCGGGGATGCTGTATCCCAGAGGAGGCGGAAACCCGGCAACGGGAGGACTGGCAGCAGCGGCTCTGGGAGTTACAGCCGTGCAGCTTGGGATGACAGCCGGAGTACTGACCGCCGGGGCAGGAATTGCTGCAGTTGCGGCAACGGCAAGCAGTGACAGAAAGAATGGGACAGAGTCCTCCCTGGGGGATTATATCAGCAATGCATTTTCGGCGTCTGCAAGAGTGGGAGCATCCTGCATAGCCATAACTCTGGGGATGTACGGGGCAGAGGTGATGACGTTGACCGTGAGCGGAGGCATGGGGCTGATCCCGGTGGGAGGAACGGTTGTGACCCTGCCACAGCTCGCAGGTGCATTCCAGCTTGTGGCAGGAATAGTCACAAGCCAGAACCTTCTGTTCCAGATGAGGGGAGTACTAATGTTCTGTATCTCGGGTAAGGAGATGGGAGCGCCGACAGGAAACTGGCTGTATGACAGCGCCCGGGAGCTTACAGAGATGGCAAGTATGCAGTTCGCGGTCTATGGACTGATGAATCCGTACACTTACCAGAGACCAAAGATCACGCCGTTACCGAATGAGACTGGCTTAACCGTGCCGGGATGGGGGAGTGGTATTGAGGGTGGTACAGGAGAAAGATTAATACCAGGAATGGAAGGTGTCGTTACTGGTGGAGACTCTACAAAATTAGGGAAAAAAATGATGGAATCCATGGGATTGCCTAGAGGAACTAATTGGACAGTTAACAGGAGAATATCAAAGCGGAGAAATTGAATTTAAAGTACCATTGTCAAAAGTTCAGCTCTTTAAATTGAAAAAAGTAATAGCAGAGGAAGAAAATATTTTCACTGAAAATATTGAAGGAAAATGCTTGGATATTAATTTATAGTGTTAAATGATGAGTATATGGAAAATCGTGGCAAATATAAAGACAGGATAGATACAGAGTTGGATATTTATTTTGACGGGAATTATGAAGTGGCTGGTGGACTTGGGAGCACCATTGTCGTGGACGAATGGGAGAAGTATGAGAAAAATTAAAAAACTAAAACGAATATCTATAATGTTGTTATGTGCAGTATTGCTTCATGGAGGATGCGGGTCTCGTACAACAGAAGAAACAGAAAAAGTCGATACAACGGAGAATTTTGATCTGATAGGAACGGAGGGCTGGGAGTATCAGGGAGAAAAGAAACAGTATATTTATGGAGAATGGACAGTCACCGGTGTCAGAAAGGGGGATACATGGGATGAGACGGATGAGCGGGTGGGTGCTGTGTATGAGCTGTTACCGGAGAGCTGTTCCTACAAAAGCAGCACGGAATCGTACTCATTAAAATTAGAAGGGTACTCTGCATCGTTGATTTCAGCACGGGAGTATGATATAGCCGGAATGCTGCCGCAGGACACGAACTATTGTCTGGAGTTCAGTGAGGTGGAGATGGGAAGAAAGTATGGTGGGATAAAGAGTGCATTTACGGTATTGATTTTAATTGGGGAAAATGAAATCATAGGACGTGAAGATGGAAACTGGTGTCGTCTGGAAAAAACAACCGACTATAATGATATGCCAGAAGGAAAAGACTTTCTGATACCAATTAGCGGTATTTGGAATGGAGAGTGGGAGGTCACAGAGATTCTGAAAGAGGATGGTGATGATGCAGAGCAGTATATAGGAGCAGATTTTTCCACATGGTTTCAAGAGATACTGGAGGAAAAGTTTTGTAACTTTTATATTGTTTCCACAAGGGAGCCGTCCATAAAACAACTGGTAAAGGCAATGGGGCTGGAGAAAGAAACATTTGTAGGTTTTTATGAATTTTCAGAAGATTTTTACTGGGATAAAATGATTGTAAAAGATGAGATGACAGCAGTACTGGTAAAGGATGGAAATTACCTGTGGGCAAGGCGGACATCCAAGAGGGATCAGCAGGGGGTGTATCTGGATGCCTATATGGAGGATTATCTGAATGATGGTGATTTGATGAGAACGGAAGCAGCGAATGAGGAGAAGGTGCATCAGGAACAGGATGCGGAAAACATGGATGGTTGGGAAAACAAGGGGAAAAGACAGCAGTATATATGGGGAGTCTGGCAGATTACAGGTATCAGAGAAGGAGATACTTGGGATGAGACGGATGAACTGGTAGGCGCTGTGTATGAAATGTTGCCGGAAAGCTGTTCCTATAAAAGCAAAACGTGGTCATATACCGTAGAGTTGGGTGGGTATGAAGCCTCTCCAATTGTTCGGTGGTTTGAATATAATATAGGAAATATGCTGCCGACGCCGGCGGGGTATTACCTGTCGTTTGGTGAGGTAAAGCCTGGTGAGGAGTATGCCAGATCACGCAGTGCCTTTTCTCCATGTATATTGACAGATAAAAAAGAGATGTTAGCCTTTTGGGGGAGAAGAGTATACCGCATGGAGAAGGTGGTGGATTATGATGATATCGTAGAAGGAAAAGATTTCTTTAGAGCAGACTATGGGCTTTGGAGCGGGGAATGGGTGGTTACGGAAGTTCTAAAATCAGAGCAACACGACGCAGAAGAATATATCGGAATGAACTTTTCCACAATGGAGGATAATGAGATCTGCGATTTTTATCTTGTGGATATAGGGGAAAAATCAATAGAGAAGCTTGTAGAGGCAATGGGTCTGGAAAATGAATTTTTTGTAGTTTTCTATGAATTTTCAGAGGATTGTTTTTGGGATAAAATGATTTTAAAGGATGAAATGACTGTGGTGCTGGTAAAAGATAATAATTATTTTTGGGCAAAGCGGATGTCTGAAAAAGATCCGGCAGGACTGTATGGCTCATATTTCTGAGTTAAGGTGTGAAGGCAGGAGAGTGTGATGAGAGATGTTTATTTAAAGGACGACGTAGAGCAGGATAGGACTGTGTGGGAGAAGGAAACGGAGGTATACATAGCAATAGCGGGCAAGGGCGTCAGGAACAGGATTATCCTTGTTGGTGGAGATAGTGGAACAGGAAAAACCGTGCTGTATGAGATGCTGGAAGATGTGAGATTGACAGAACAGTATAATGCTATTAAGCTGTTTAATTATAAATCAGAGAATATGAAAGAAAGCCTGATGAAATGCAGAGATTGTTTTATTGTCATTGAAAATGCTGATATTGAAAAAACTTTACAATATTTAGCAGGTTTCAAGAGATTTTCTACAGAAAAGGTAATGAAGTCCTTAGCTGGAGAATTAACAGAAAATGAAAAGTGGTCAATAAAAGGAGCACTCATGGGGGAATGTTGGTATGAGGATTGCTGCATTTCAGAGCATTTAAATAGTCTTAGATGTGGTAAGCCGGAGGTTGAGAGTGGTAATGAGAAGATGCGGATGCTAATGCAGTCCGAGGAAGTACGAAAAATTTTAAATATGATAGAGGAGTAATCATTGAAACAAAAAATTGTCTTAATATATTAGTATTTGAACTCGTTAGAAGACAAGCGAAGAAAATAAGCGAAGAAATCAGGCAATGCCCTGACGAATAACCCCAGGAGGAAGAGAGCAAATGAATGAGAGAACATTAGCCAGATGCAAAAATCTGATTAAAAACAAGGAAACCATGAAGAGTGCATTTGCATGGGAGGATGGGCTGACTCATCTTGCCTGTGCGGGTATTTTTATCAATAAGGAGCAGACTGCCAATGAAGAGATGCTGCTTCAATGCAAGGATATCCTGAAAAGAAACACGGGTATTTTTTCTAATTTCAAAAGTACGGCGAAGCCTATGATTGTGGCAATGCTTGCGGCAAATGAGAATCCGCAGCTGCTTATGGAGCGTGGGTTGAAGGTGTATGATCTGTTGAAGGAAGAATTTATGAGTTCCGTATATCTGCCGATAGCGGCAATGATCATTGCACAGTATGCAGACGAGGCAAGATACGCAGAGCTGGCACAGAGAACTAGGAGAATCTATAAGCAGATGAGGGCAGACCATCCTTTCCTGACCTCAGGGGAGGACAGTACTTTCTGTGCATTGATGGCATTGCTGGATAAGCCGGATGAAGTGCTGCTTGGAGATGCAGAAGAGTGTTATAAAATTCTCAAGAACAATTTCTTTTCTTCTAATGCAGTGCAGTCCTTGAGCCATGTGCTGTCAATGTGTGATGGTGAACCGGAGAACAAATGTCAGAAAACCATGGAATTATTTCAGAAGCTGAAGGAAGCAGGGCATAAATATGGAACAAGCTATGAACTACCAACATTAGGTGTCCTTGCCATGGCTGATGGTAATCAGGATGAGATTGCAGCAGAGATGGCAGAGATTGACCAGTGGTTATCTGAGCAGAAGGGCTTTGGCTTCTTTAGCAGTATATCTGCAAAACAGCGTCTGATGTATGCAGGGATGATTGCACAGCAGGATTATATCAATGATAAAATGATGCAGAGTGCTGCGATAAACGGTGTCATATCACTGATTGTAGCGCAGCAGGCGGCAATGTGCGCAGCGATTACAGCCAGTGCAGCAGCTACAGCTAATAATAACAATAGTTAGTGAAGGTTTTTAAATAATCGGCAAAAGCAGCTCGTATTGCCATAGCCTGTATTGGCAGCTATCGGTTCTGTCCCGATGGCAATGGGCTTAGCCTGTGGACAGATTGTGCTGTCAGGCTGCGGCTGTCTGGTAAGTGCTTCTAGTCAGGGACAGTATGTGTTTTTTCACTGGTTGGCATGTTCAACAGCTGGTATGAGAATTGTGTTGATGACCCAAAGTATTATAATGAATTTATATTGTCTACGACACAGGCGAATCAGTGCATTGACCGTTTCTATGATGACAGCTACAGTGTGATTCGGTATGTCACCTGTCTGCTGATCGATTTTGTATATCTGAGCGTGAACAGTTGGGCGAGTCTGATTGTGGTGTTTGTCTGCTTTTTATCCAAATTCTGGTCAAGCAGGGCATACTACAGATTAGTTACGAACAAGAAGCTGGGTGCCAATATCAGTGAAAGAAAGCGCAAATATCAGCACAGAGTCTTTTATCTTCATGAATATGCGAAGGAATTGCGTATCAACAAGAAGATCAGCGATATGTTAATGCAGGATTTTAAGGAATGTAATGAGGAGCTTGCGCAGTTGAACAGGCATATGGCGGTGTGACACTCAGTGGGATTGTAATATTGAACAACATGGTTCGATATATGAGTAAGCGCGGCAATAAGCTGGCGGAGCTGGCTCCACAGTTGGAGATGAACAGTACGTTTATCGGTAAGATACGTTCTTTTCTTGGGTATCAGGTGAAGATAAAGGATGGAGAGGAAAGCATGCAGGAGGAATTTGAAGAACTCACGCTGGAGAATGTGTCTTTTACTTATACCCAGGGGGTAGAGAGATTCTGCATGACATCAATCTGCAGATCAGGAAAGGGCAGAAAATCGCAATTGTCGGGTATAATGGTGGAAAAGGCATTGCACCGCGCCAGATTCGCAGTGGATGATTATAAATTGAAATACCAGATCGACACGCCGTTGACAACAGAATTTGAAACGCAGGGAGTGGATCTGTCAGGGGGAGAGGGGCAGAAGGTTGCAATTGCGCGTTCCTTGTATCGCAATAAGGCGGTGATGATTATGGATGAGCTTTCCAGTGCTTTGGACCCTATGGCAGAATATCAGTTGAATCAGGCGATTTACCAGATTGCAGAGGACAAGACCGTGCTCTTTATCTCTCACAGACTTTCTACTACCAGAGATGCAGACTGCATTTATATGATGGAGAATGGAAGGATCATAGAACATGGAACCCATGAGGAATTGTTAAATTCAGGTGGAAAATACAGAAAAATGTGGAATGTGCAGGCAGGGAGATATATTTAGAGCTCCCTGCCTTTTTATGATTTAGAGCAGTTCTGTATAATCTTCCGGTAAAAAGCGGTGATAAATGATATGACAGCCCTCATCCTTGAAGCAGTAGTAATAACGGTCAGTCGAATCAACGAAGTGAATGGCGGTATCAAATTCGCCGTCAGTGATATCCTCAATGATGCAATCACAGGGCTGTTTGTGGAATAGTTCTATAATCTGCGTCATGGTAGTGTCATGGTTGGACATCAGGGCAACTAATTGCAGGATGAAGTCATCAGGATCTTTATGCAGATGTACATATTCGGATGCCTGTTCTGATAACTGGAAGCAGAAGCGCTCGTTGCGATGACTGACGTTAACTGCACCATAGTGTTCCTGCATAAAGGCTGGAAAATCAGCCAGCAGAGACTGCATTTCATCAGCATTGGAGGCGTTCTTGAATATGTGTCTGAGGGAGCTTAGCGGAAAGTAGAAACGTATGCTTTCTTTACGGTAGCCAAGCTTAGCCTGTTCTTCCAGAAACAGGTCGGCAAGGATTTCTTCTAATAATTTATATTCTTTGTTTGGTGAAGTCATGAAGTGAAATCTCCTTTGGTGGAATAAATAATTTTAGGTACTTGCGAAACAAGGATAGTGAATGGCACGAAGTGTGCAGATTTAACAATGCAACACAGACCCGCTCTCGCTACACTGCAGCTCGTAGCGGTACATAAGGTGCTAAAATAGCTGCGCTATTTGACCACCTAAGTACCGACGACTGCACAGTGTCTGTTTATGCATTTGTTAAATCTGTACACTTCTGTATTCATAATATTGTGTTTTACAAATGTCTAAATAACTTAGGCACTTGCGAAACATAAATGGAGTAAGTGATGAATTGTGCGTTTCGCAATGGACTAAACGATAGATTTTAAGGTAATTATACTATGAAATTGGGTGGTTGTTAATATGGAGTAACAGTTTAGCCAGTTTATACAATTTGGCTGCTTATGAGTGGTATGGCTGAATTGTTATAATATGGAAAGCTTTAGCCGATATATACTATAGTATTATTAGGTACAGTGAATAGTAACTGCAAATGGATTTGAACAGGTGAAATCATGGAGGATAGTGTGAAAAATCCATATATGGAAGATTTTTCACACGGCAAATTTGTGCCAGGCACAAATTCGAAGATGCCAGAAAGGTATAGTGAGCAGAGTATGAAGTTAGGTGAAGCAATTCCAAAGTATCAGGCATATCGTAATCAGTTGCATGACAACCAGAACCAGATTTATAAGAAATTAAAAGAGGCAAAGGAAAAGGCAGAACACAGCGATAGCGAGGAATGGTCGCAGAAGGTAGATCAGCTCCAGTTTTCATATGATGAAGCAAAGAGTAATTTTGATAAGTATGAAAGTGTACTGGATGGTCTGAAAGAACAGTGGTGTAATGCGTCCAATGCAGAGAATGCCAGAGCACTGGCAGATCCAGAGACGGGATTGGGGGCAACGATTGGTAAAATCATGACTACGGTTGCCAGAATGTGTGCAGGAGATAAAGTGCCCTACACAGATGAGAAGAAGGTCATGGAATATGACAGTGATATGTATGCAAGAGCGAAACAGGCGCAGATGATTATGGCTTCCATGAAGAAAAAGCAGAAGGAATATGATTCACTCTGGGATGAAGAAGGTGGAGAATACGACCCGGAAGGAGTAGCAAATGATACGCAGGCACAGGGCGAATTGCCAGAGATCCCAGAAAGTCCAGAAAGCTCGGAAATAGAAGTTTAAGTAGAAAGTTTTGAACATAAATTTACTATTCAAGCATTAATAATTTGTTATATATGGGTAATGCAACTTGACCATTTTATATGGAATGGAAAATTTGAATTTGAAGGGAGTAAAAAACTATGCGAAGGAAAGATAGAGAGATTACCGATATTGATAAAATCGAGACAATTATTGCGTCAGCAAGATATATGCATTTAGGAATGTTTGACGATGAATTCCCTTATATTGTACCATTGCATTATGGCTACCAAATGGAAAAGGGAAAGCTGACATTTTATGTGCATTGTGCGAAAGAAGGACACAAGCTGGAGTGCCTCAAAGAAAACAGGAATGTATTTGTAGAAATTGATAGGGGTGAATCTCTTATTACAGCGGATATACCTTGCAAATATGGAGCAGAGTATGAGAGCGTTATGTGTCGAGGTAAAGCAATGATCATTGAAGATATAAAAGAAAAATGTAAAGCGCTTGGTGTTCTTATGAAAGTACAGACTGGCAAAGAACATGAGATCGACGATAAGATGGCAAGTGCAGTAAATGTGGTTAAGATTGACGTTGAATCCTATACTGCCAAAGCTTGTATCAGATAATAGACAACTTTCAGGTTTCGTTCCATTCTGTAAAGAAAAATGAATAAATGTCGATAAATATTATGAGCTAAGGATGGCGTCTGTTTGGATTGGAGGTTATATTATGAGAATACAAGCGGCAAATACATTTTATACAGGTACTTACTCTGTTTTGAATACGAAGTCATCATTTCCATATGCTGTGAAAGTTGAAGGTTACGGAAATACAAGAAACCAAAGGAGTTTATTTCAGTTTGCACATGTGACAATAACAGAACATATGGTAAACGCAAAATATGGTACAAAGATTACAAACGGTCCGAGAGTGCAGATGCAGACCGCAGGTAGTAAGAAAAAAGAAGATTGGACTGAGGTTTCCAAAGAACAGTTGGCAGAAGTAAAACTACCGGCATCATTTGATAAATTGAAAGAACAAAATTCTTATTTTTATCATGGAGAAAACATATCGGATTATGAACTAGTGCAAACTGCAGTAGCATTGGGGAAAATGGAATTACCAACAGATGAGAAAAAGTGTATCCCAGACAGAGTTGCAATGGATGCATTTGAAGTGCTTGTCAGAGACCAGGCGGCTCCAAAAAACTCATGGTCAAATATATTGTATGCGGAAGATGGAAAATATACCTTTACAAAGACTGAAAGCGGAAGATGGCAGATGCATTTGATTGATGATGCTGCCATAGGTGCATCTTTGGAAGATATAGCAAATTGGATGATGAGCGGCACGCCCAATAGAAATATTGAGACACGCTACCTAAATTATCTTCATACTGTTGATCCGGATTTATATAATGTGGCGATGCGAATAGGTACCGAGGTTCGTTCTTATGGTTTTATGGAGGATTTACATCAGCAGGGAGTATTAAGTGATAGTCAAAATCAGTATGATATGAGTCTGTTGGGTATGTTATTCGGTAAAGATGCGGATAGTATGCGTATGATATTGCATGGGTGTAAGGAGTCTGGTAATTTTTTGGAATTATTGGATTTGTATAGCCCGGATGGAGCAAAATCGTTGGATAAGCTTCGGGAACAGCAATATAAACACGGTGGAATTGTTTAATATAGCGAGTTTTATGACAGGATATGAAAAAGCAATTAATTCTCGAAGTAGAAGAGTGTGAAACACTATTCGCTTGAAAATTTCAGGCTTGCAGAGAGTCTGAAAGCACGTGATTATTTGAATTTAGTGGTGCGATTGATGAAAATTATTGAAGTCAAAGAAGATAAAAAACAATATCTTGATTTGCTGTTATTGGCAGATGAGCAGGAAAATATGATAGACCGATACCTTGATAAAGGCAAAATGTATGTGCTTGATGATAATGGGATTAAATGCGAGTGCATTGTTACCGATGAAGGAAGTGATGTGCTTGAAATCAAGAACATTGCAACTGTTCCAGACTATCAAGGCAAAGGTTATGCAAAATCCTTAATTGATTTTATTGTAGAGAAATATAGAGAGCAATATGCTATTCTACAAGTAGGAACAGGTGATAGCCCATTGACAATACCATTTTATGAAAAGTGTGGGTTTGTCCGTTCGAATATCATACCAAATTTCTTTACAGATAATTACGACCATCCAATATATGAGGATGGAGTACAGTTGGTGGATATGGTGTATCTGCAAAGGCCGTTATAAAGAAATTTTCAGTAATATGCTCTGTTGATGTGCTGATTTTTCTACGATATACTCCTTCAAAAAGGAGTGTGCTCTTATGGGTAGAGAAATTTATGACATCATCAATGACATGGCAGAAGTATTAAATGCATCGCAGATGCAGAAACTACAAGAGGTGTTGGTAAAACGGTTATCTGAAAATACTGTATCTGATTATTTGCAGACAACGAATATGGACTTTCTAGAT
>OGXD01001369.1_pt1 | contig 18970 bp, 18 predicted proteins | sample 1576211 | NCBI WGS metagenome assembly OGXD01 (sample SAMEA3541470, study PRJEB24748) | human gut metagenome | biome: human gut; feature: human-associated habitat; material: faeces | place: China | collected 2012
ATTGGTACAGCTGATCCCGAGACTTTATGACGTGACAAAAGGAACTGTAAAAGTCGGCGGACTGGATGTCAGAGAGTATAATCTGGAGGCACTGCGCGATCAGGTATCTATGGTATTGCAGAAAAACGTTCTCTTTACAGGAACGATTTACGATAATATCCGCTGGGGAAATGAACATGCCAGCGAGGAAGAGGTTCAGAGAGTCTGCAAACTTGCACAGGCAGATGGATTCGTAAAAGAATTTCCGGCAGGTTATCATACGATGATCGTGCAGGGCGGAAACAATGTTTCCGGCGGACAGAAGCAGCGTCTGTGTATTGCACGGGCACTTCTGAAAAAACCGAAGATTCTGATTCTGGATGACTCCACAAGTGCGGTAGATACAAAGACAGATGCGCTGATTCGAAAAGCATTCCGGGAAGAAATTCCGGATACTACAAAGATCATCATTGCGCAGCGAATTTCTTCTATAGAAAATGCAGACCAGATCATTGTACTGGATGAATGAAAGATCATGGGAGTCGGCACATCCGAAGAATTGCTTGCGACAAATGAAATCTACAGAGAAGTATATGAATCTCAGGTAAAGGGAGGTGAGGACGATGAATAGAAAACCAAAGGTTTCAAAAGAAAATTTACAGACCGCAAAGCGGCTTTTAAAATATGTGACCGGAACGTACAAGGTTCGGTTTGTGATCGTATTTATCTGTATTTTGTTAAGTTCGATCGCATCAATTTCGGTATCATTGTCCCTCAAGTTTTTAATCGATGATTTTATCAGTCCTCTGATCGGACAGAAAGATCCGAATTTTGCAGAACTATATCGGGCACTTGCGGTGCTTGGAAGCATTTTCCTGATGGGAGTCATTGCTACATTTACTTATACACGACTGATGGTCTACATTGGTCAGGGTGTTCTTAAAAAAGTAAGGGATGATATGTTTGAACATATGCAGACTCTTCCAATCCGTTATTTTGACCAGAATACGAATGGTTCTATCATGAGTCTTTACACGAATGATACAGATACGCTCAGACAGATGATCAGTCAGTCGATCCCACAGGCACTGATGTCCTTTTTTACGATTATCGTAACCTTTATTTCAATGCTGATCTTAAGTCCGCTGCTTACAATTTTAGCAGTTCTGATCATTGGTCTTATGATCTTCGTAACAAAAAAGATCGGTGGAAACAGTGGAAAATATTTTGTTCGTCAGCAGAAATCTCTGGCAGATGTGACTGGATTTGTGGAAGAGAGAATGAACGGACAGCGCGTAGTAAAAGTGTTCAACCACGAAAGAAAGTCAGAAGAAGAATTTGACAAACTCAACGAGGCGCTCTTTGAAAGTGCTGCACAGGCAAATACCTTTGCAAATATGATGGGACCGGTCATCGGAAACATCTGAAACCTCCAGTTCGTACTGACTGCAGTTCTCGGCGGACTGCTTTCAGTTACTGGTGTGGGCGGTATTACCATCGGTGTCATCGCTTCTTACCTGCAGTTTACAAAGAGCTTTACACAGCCGTTTATGCAGGTGGCGCAGCAGTTTAACTCCATTGTTATGGCACTTGCCGGAGCAGAGCGTATTTTTGCTCTGATCGATGAAGAATCGGAAAAAGACGAGGGATACGTAACACTGGTCAATGCGAAAAAAGACGAGAACGGCAATATTATCGAATGCAAAGAAAGAACCGGAATGTGGGCCTGGAAGCATCCACATTCGGCAGACGGAAGTGTGTCTTATACAGAACTGACCGGAGATGTGCGTTTTGAAGATGTGACATTTGGATACAACGAAGATAAAGTGATCTTAAAAGATATCAGTCTGTTTGCAAAACCGGGACAGAAGCTGGCATTTGTCGGTTCTACCGGAGCAGGAAAAACAACCATCACGAACCTGATCAATCGCTTTTACGATATTCAGGAAGGAAAGATCCGGTATGACGGAATCAATATTACAAAGATTAAAAAGGATGATCTGAGACGTTCCCTCGGAATTGTACTGCAGGATACCCATTTGTTTACAGGAACCATTATGGATAATATCCGTTATGGACGTCCGGATGCTTCGGATGAAGAAATTGTCCAGGCTGCCCGTAATGCCAATGCTCATGAATTTATTATGAACCTTATCAAAATGCTTCCGAAGGGATACGACACTATGTTAAGCGGTGATGGAGAAGAGCTTTCACAGGGACAGAGACAGCTTCTTTCCATTGCGAGAGCAGCAGTTGCAAATCCGCCGGTACTGATTCTGGATGAAGCAACTTCCAGCATTGATACCCGTACGGAGAGTATTGTGCAGAAGGGTATGGATAACCTGATGAAAGGACGTACAGTATTTGTTATCGCGCACAGACTTTCTACGATTCGCAACAGTGATGCGATTATTGTTCTGGAACACGGAAAGATCATCGAGCGTGGAGATCATGCGGATCTGATCAAAATGAAAGGAACGTATTACCAGTTATATACCGGAAAACTGGAGCTTTCATAAAAATTTACTGTGAATGGCAGACCATAAAGCGGATGGAGTTTTCTTACAGAAAGTGTAAGTGTTTTTCATCCACGATACGGCTTATAATATTCTTATCACGAAAGGGAGGGATATTATGAGCCGTACTATTTTGGAAATAGAATCGTTGTACAAAACATATGGGGAAAAGGAGAATGCAGCAGAGGCACTCAGAGGAATCTCGTTTCAAGTATATCAGGGAGAATTCCTCGGAATTATGGGAAGCAGCGGTTCGGGAAAAACGACGCTGTTAAATTGTATTGCTTCGGTTTTAAGACCTACACGAGGTAGGATTCTTCTGAAAGGACAGGATATCGGAATGTATACGGATGCTCAGCTGGCAGCGTATCGGGGAAGACAGATCGGGTATCTGTTTCAGCAGTTTGAATTGCTGGATAATCTGACGGGTGGAGAAAATATTCTTTTGCCGGCACAGATTCACAAAATGCCGGAAAAGGAAAGCAGAAAAAGGATGCAGAAGCTGGCGGAATATTTTGAGATCGAGGAGGTGCTGGAAAAGTTTCCGAATCAGATGTCCGGAGGACAGAAGCAGAGGGTAGCCGCATTAAGAGCGCTTCTTTTGCATCCGCAGATCGTACTGGCAGATGAGCCGACCGGTGCGCTTGACAGCCGAAGTGCACGAAGTCTGATGGAGCAACTCTCCGGAGTGAATCGAGAGGATGAGGCTGCGGTTCTGATGGTGACACATGACGCACAGGCTGCGAGTTTTTGTTCCAGAATTTTGTTTATTCAGGATGGAAAAGTATTTCATGAATTACGGAAGCGAGTCGGGGAGGAGACAAACCGGGAATTTTATGAGCGCATTTTGTCCGTGATGGCGCAGTTGGGAGGAGGAAGCAATTATGTTCTCTGAACTGATCAGACGAAACAGTAAACGAAACCGGCAGGAAAACACGCTGGATTTTGTTACGATGATTCTCACGGTGGCGGCATTTTATATTATCCTTGCGCTGGATCATCAGGATGTGATGATCTTTCTGAAAGAGATGGAGAGAGATGCTGTAAACAAGCTGCTGATGCTGATTCCGATTTTATATGTGGTATCTCTGTGCCTGCTTTATTTCCTGGTATATTTTACGGATAAGTATCAGATGGAACGGCGAAGTCATGAGTTTGGAACCTATGTGATGCTTGGTATGAAGAAAAGAAGTCTCGCATACAGCACGCTGAGCATACCGGAAACGGCCTGGATCTTGACGTTGCCGAAAAAGTCCTTGTACAGGTAGGTATTCAGGCCGTTGACCACGGATGCGCCGATCATGCCGGTCAGGCTGAAGAACATCACGCCCAGCAGGGCTTTGTTGTGAGAGATCTCCTTGAGCACGTGCAGGTAGTTCAGCTTTTCGCCCTGCGGACGCTCGGGCACTTCCACGCGCTCCTTGCACCACACGCAGGTGATCTGCAGGCACAGCAGGCCCAGCATGGCGCAGATGCAGGCCAGCATCAGGAAGCGGCCAGCCACGGGCTTGTTGTCCACATACAGGAACAGGGGGCCGATCATGACCATGACGGTCATGAAGATGGTGCCGCCCAGGCTGCGGTAACGGGACAGGGCGGTGCGCTGGCTCACATCATCGGTCATCACGCTGGACAGGGTACCGAAGGGCACATTGACGCAGGTATACAGTGCCTCGTACAGAACGTAGGTGACGAACATATAGGCCAGACGCAGGCCGTAGTTGATATTGCCCACATTTACAAAGCCAAGTATGCACAGCACTGCCATGGGGAACGAGAAGGCGCGGATCCAAGGGATGAACTTGCCGCCCTTGGTGGCCTTGCGGGAGTCCACGATCGCGCCGATGATGGGGTCATTGACGGCGTCCCAGATCTTGGTGACCAGCAGCAGGATACCCACATGGAAGGGGTTGACCTGCAGGATCAGGGTGTAGAAGATCGACAGATACATGGCGCGGTACTGCTCCGTAAAGCAGCAGCCCAGATCGCCCAGTGTATAGCCGATCTTGTCCTTCATGGAGAAGGGCCGAACGGTCTTTTTCTGGTCCATTGCGTTTTATCCTCCTTAAAAAACAGATGAAACCACGAGGCTTTTCATACAAGCCTCTTCTCTTCAATTGTATTATACGTTAATTTTGCGTCAAAGCATATCCAAAAAATGATTGAAAACTATCGCAAATTGATGTATTATGCAATTATGACAGTTGTACTTTTCAGTTGTGTACAACAAACTGTCGCATCTGACAGTTCCACGGAGGGAATTTTGGTGAATTATACAGCCAAACGCTATCTTTTTGAACAAAGCACTGTTCGGGAATTCTTTTCCGGCGCGTATTATGACCTGTTTCTGGTCATCCGGGGCAGCGGTGTGTTCCGGTGCAGCGAGGTGGTGCTGCCTGCCCAGCAGCAGAACCTGATCATCCTCAAGCCCGGGCAGGGCGGCAGGCTGGAATATGCCGGAGCCTACGGCCCGCTGGAGATCATCCGGGTGCAGTTGTCTCCCCAGATGCTGGCGCAGTTGTCGGATGAGGACACTGACTTTGAAAAAAGCTTCAACGTGGTGCCCTTCCGGCAGGTGGCTGTCCGGCCGGACAGCCAGATCTATATGCTGCTGAAAAATCTTGCCCGGAAACTGCTGGTGCTCCCCCAGGAGAGCAGCCAGTTCGGCGCGGCGGCGTTCGAGCACGGCATCCTGCAGATGTTCGTGGTACTGGCACTGCGTGCCTGCATCCATGCCGAATTCCACACCGCTTCGGTCAGCCGCCACCACCTGATGCTGGATGAGGTATTCCTGTTTATTCAGGCGCACCTCACCGAGGAACTGACGTTGGATCGTCTGGAAAAGGAGTTTTTCGTCTCCCGGGAGCATATTGCCCGGGAATTCAAACGCCAGACCGGCCAGACCGTGCACCGCTACATCGTAAAGGCCCGGCTGGACCGCTGCTGCGCCCTCATTGAGCAGGGCCTGCCCATCACCGAGGTGTACAAGACCAGCGGCTTTGGGGGCTATAACCACTTTTTCCGCGCCTTTAAAAAGGAGTACGGTATGACCCCCAAGGAATATTTCAGCACCACCCGGCAGGATGCCCGGGGATGAGCCTTTGCAAAAGAAGTCCCGGCTGCAATTTTTGTGCAGGCTGAAACGTATTTTATATAAAACGGCAGCTGCCGTTTTTCAACGAACGATCTCCATTGCTGACAGGAGGGAAGCTCTATGAAACTTTCTGCTGATTATCGTGCCCTTGCGCTGGATGCCCTGCGTGGCAGATGGAAGACAGCTGTTCTGGCCGGACTGATCGCCAGTTTGCTGGGAGCCAACATTGTGAGCAGCTCAGACAGGGTCATCTCCAACATGAGCCAGAACGCCAACGGCGACACCCCAGGGTTTGCCGGGCTGCTTTCCACCGGCAGCGGCGGCGTGCTGGCGGTTCTTGTGGTCTGCATCCTTGCCTGGGCAGTGTTCACCGTCATCGTGAGCGGTGCGGCGCGGCTGGGCTACGCCCGGTTCAACCTGAACCTTGCAGACGGCAGGGACGCTGCCCTCTCCGACCTCGCTTCCCAGAAGCACCGCCTGTGGGACGGCTTCTGCATGAATTTCCTGCAGGGGCTTTATGTGGCGCTCTGGTCGCTGCTGCTGTTCATCCCCGGCGTGGTAAAAGCCTACAGCTACGCCATGACCCCCTATATCATGGCCGAGCACCCCGGCCTGACGGCCAACGAAGCCATCACTGAATCCCGGCGCATCATGGACGGCAACAAGTGGCGGCTGTTCTGCCTCGATCTCAGCTTTCTGGGCTGGGAGCTGCTCTGCACCCTGCCCATGCTGATTGGTTTCTCTCTCGTCTTTGCCTTCACCCACTCGGCGGATACGGTCCTTGTTCTGCTGATCCTGCTGTCCATCCCGCTGAGCGCCGGCTTCTTCTTTCTGCACCCCTACGAGGAAGCGGCCTGGGCGATCTTTTACCGGGATATCACCGCCGCACCTTCTGACACCGAGGAAATCCAGGAATGAAACACACCGCTTGCTATCACCTGCCCGGACTGTTCGAGTTCTACGAGCTCTACCGCCTGTTCCTGCCCCTGTTCCGGGAGCACCGGGAATATTTTTATGACTGGTGCGAGATCGGCTCCATCTACGGCGCTCCGCCGGATTGCATCTGGGGCGGGGGCCGCGTGGAGGCCGGGGAGCACTCCCCCGCCGAAGTTCTGGCCCTGACACAGGAATACGGCATCTCTGCCCGGCTCACATTCAGCAATTCCCTGCTCCGCCCGGAGCACCTCTCGGACCGGAAATGCAACGCAGTGTGTCAGCAGTTTGCCCAGCGGGGCACCGTACAGAACGGGGTCATCGTCCACTCCGAGCTGCTTTTGAACTACCTGCAGCAGCATTATCCGGAGCTTTATCTCGTATCCTCCACCACCAAGGTCCTGACAGATCTTCAGGCGTTTCAGGCAGAGGTCCGGCGGCCGGAGTTCCGGTATGTCGTGCCGGACTTCCGGCTGAACAAGTCCTTCGATGCCCTGGATACGCTCTCCCAGCCCGAAAAGGACAAGGTAGAATTTCTCTGCAACGAGTGCTGCTGGTTCGGCTGCACCGAGCGCAGGCGCTGCTACGAAGCCGTCAGCCGCAAAAATCTGGGGGAGGTCTGCGAACATCGGTGCACCGCCCCCGGCGCGCAGGAGGGTTACCGCTTTTCCAAGGCGATGGAAAACCCCGGGTTCATCGGCACTGCGGACATCCGGGAGCGCTATCTGCCGTTGGGCTTTTCCAATTTCAAGCTGGAAGGGCGCGGGCTGGGCAGCGCACTGGTGCTGGAGTTTCTGCTCTATTATCTGACCCGGCCGGAGTATCAGATCCACGTCCGGGAGGCGATCTATCTGGACAACATGCTGGACCTCTTTTAAGGGTTGCGCCACCGGCGCAGTGTGGTATAATCAGCATAACAGAGCACTTGCAAGCGGCGCTCTGTTCCGTCCAATCCAAGTCAGGAGGAGATCGTTATGGAATTCACTCAGCTTATTGCACAGCGGTATTCCTGCAAAAATTTTGGTGCAGGCAAGGTAGACGCTGCAGCACTCCACACCATTCTGGAAGCCGGCCGGCTGGCACCCACCGCCAAGAACACCCAGGAACAGCGCATCTACGTCGTTCAGTCCGAAGAGGGGCTGGCAAAGATCGATGCTGCCACTCCCTGCCGCTACGGTGCCCCCGTTTGTCTGGTGGTCGCCTATGACAAGAACCACACCTTTACTTACCCCGGCGAGCGGATGCACTCCGGCATAGAGGATGCCGCCATCGTGGCCACCCACCTGCTGCTGGGCGCTGCCAATGCAGGCGTAGACAGCTGCTGGGTCAACTTTTTTGACCCGGACAAGCTGGCAAAAGCGCTGGGTCTGCCCGAAAACGAGGAGATCGTGATGCTTCTTGATCTGGGCCACGCTGCCGAGGGTGCAGGTCCCCTGCCCAACCACAGCTCCCGCAAGCCTCTGTCCGAAACCGTCACGTTCCTGTAACCATCACAGGGATGCAAAAAAGCCCCCGCACGTTGGTTTTCCGGCCAACATGCGGGGGCTTGTGTTTTATTCCAGTTTTCAGTTCTGCGGGTGGACGATATCCCGCCAATCCAGATCTCCACGTTCCAGACCGTGGATGAGCACCTCCGCGGTGGCGATGTTGGTGGCCAGCGGGATGTTATGCACATCACACAGGCGCAGCAGGGTCATCTCGTTGGGCTCGCTGGGCTTTGCGTTGATCGGATCGCGGAAGAACAGGAGCAGATCGACCTCATTGCAGGCAATGCGGGATGCGATCTGCTGATCACCGCCCTGAACACCTGCCAGAAAGCGCTGGATCTGCAGACCCGTTGCCTCGGAGATCAGCTTGCCGGTGGTACCCGTAGCCACCAATTTATGCTGGCTCAAAATCCGGCAATACGCCGTACAGAACTGAACCATCAGCTCTTTTTTGGAGTCATGCGCAATCAGTGCAATCGTCATCGGTCAACCTCTCCTTTGTTTCGCCAGTGGGCATTTTCTTGCATATATCATAGTATCACAGTTTCCGTTCTTTTACAACCATTTTTTAGACAAACTTCATACTTTTTTCGAAAAAAAGCGCCAAATTTCACCAAAAGAAGCGTTTCAGCATTTTATCTCTCTTCAATTGTCTAAAGCATCCTGCCCGGCAGGTGCGGTCTCCTGAGCAGCATCCGTGGTGCCTGCGGCGGGATCTGTGGCCGTATCTGCTGCCGTATCCGTGCCGGTTTCGGTCTGGGCGGGGGCAGTCTGGGCAGCAGAAGTGCTGTCTGCGGTGGTCTCCTGCTTGCCGATGGTGCCATCCTCATTCAGGGTGCCGTCCTGCATGGCGAAGTAGGCATTGGCAATGTCCACCACCAGATCGCCGGTTCGGGCACCGTAGCCGCCGTACTCAATGGTGATGCCAATGGCGATCTGCGGGTCATCGGCAGGCAGATAGGCCACCATCATAGCGTTCAGGTAGTGCTTTCCCGGGGCGTAGGTCTCACTGCGCTGAGGGGTGCCGGTCTTACAGGCAATGGCAATGGGGTAGCTGCTGATCTTGCTGTTGGTAATGGTGCTGGGCACCTGCCGCATCCCCTGCCGCACCAGCTCAAAGGTGTTGCCGGTACCCTCGATGATATCCATCACCTCGGGCTGGGTCTCGCTGATCACCTCGCCGGTGTTGGAATCCAGGATCGCCTTGACAAAATGGGTGCGGTAGCGGGTTCCGTTGTTGGCCAGCGTTGCAGCATAGGTGGCCAGCTGGATGGGCGTGACCACCGTGTTGCCCTGACCGATGGCTGCCTGAACGTCCAGTGACTCCATATAGTTGGAGTCGTTCTTGGAGGTCAGGTGGCCCACAGCCTCACTGACCTCCACGCCGGTGCGCTGGCCAAGGCCCAGCTTATAGGCGTAGGCATCGTAAACATCACTGGTCAGGCGGCGGCCCACATCGTAGAAGAAGACGTTGCAGCTCCACTTGATGGCCGTGACCACATCAATGTTGCCGCTGTGGCCATGGCGGGTGCAGCGGGGGCTGTACCCTTTATAAAAGGTGTACACGCCGTTGCAGAACACCGTGGAGTACTGGTTGATGAGCCCGGAATCCAGCGCAGCCACGGCCACGGCAGGCTTGAAGGTGGAGCCGGGGGTGTACAGGCCCTGCAGCGCCCGGTTGAACAGGGGCAAACTCTCGTCCGCGCTGTACTCGCTGTACTGGGTGGCATACAGGTTCTGGTCAAAGCTGGGGTAATTGGATGCGGCCAGCACACTGCCGTCCTTCACATCCAGCACCACGGCGGCACCGGCGGCGGCTTTCATGCTGCCGGTGTTGTAGACCCGGTTGATCATGTCGATGTTCTCGGCCAGTGCCTTGTCCACCGCCTTCTGGAACCGGCTGTCGATGGTCAGCTGGACGGTGTGGCCCGGCTCGGGCACTGTGGTCAGAGCCGTATCCACAATGACCCCATCGGAGTTGCGGGTGATGGTCTCCACGCCATCCTTGCCCCGCAGTTCGTCCTCATAGGCCGATTCCAGGCCCGAGATGCCGATGATGTCGTTCATGTTGTAGCCTTTTTCGCGCAGGGGGTAGGTGGTCTGGCCGTTTTCGTCGGTCACCTTCCACTTTTCAGCGGTGATCTTGCCCACCCGGCCCAGGACATGGGGCAGCACCGTGGATTGCTCATAGCTGCGGGTACTCGTTTCCACGATCTCCACACCCGGCAGCGAGAGGCTGTGCTCCTTGATGGTCGCCACGGTGGCCTCGCTGACGTTTTCCGCCATGATAAAGTTGTTCACATTGGAAAACGCCTGCAGCTGCATCTCGTAATGGATACCGCCCAGCGTGCGCTGCCAGCTCAGCGGAAAGCTGGCAAGGTCGTAGTCCTCCACCAGCTTCTCCATCACATCATTGGCCGTTGCGTACTGCTGTAAACCAAGATTGTCCTTCATGGCGGCAAGGACTTTCTGATCCCTGGTGCTGCCCTCTTCGGCGGTAAAGGTATAATTGCCCGCTGCATCCGGCTGGCTGATGAGCAGAGTATCGTTCCAGCTCTCACCGTTGGCACGCAGCAGCTCGACGATCTTCTGGAGCATCCCGTCCAGATCTTCGTCTCCCATCAGCAGCTTGTTGAGCACCACGTCGTAGCCCGTGACGCTGGTGGCAATGCGCTCCCCCCGGCTGTCCACAATGTCACCGCGTGCCGCCGTGACCGTAAACTTGTAGTCGGTGGTGTTGGTGGCCTGGGATTTGAAATCGTCCCCGTTGACCAGCTGCAAAAAGATGAGCCGCAGCCCGTACAGCAGCATGAGGATGCAGGCGGCGGCAACGAGAACACGCATCCGCCGGATGGCGGTTTTCCGTTCTTCTTGGTTCATGGATTCTCCTTCCGGCGCGGGGTGCGTTACACCACGCCGTTGTCGATCTTAAATTCTTCGTGGATGCGGCGCACGGCCCCGAACAGAGGGAAGCAGACAGGCACCGAGAGCGCCACCGTGGGCAGCACGAACCACAGCCAGCGGCTGGCCGCGCCGCTGTAACCGGGCATGTAGTAGAAAAACAGCCAGTCCAGCGTGAGCACCAGCAGGGCGGCAGCAGACGCAATGAGTGCAAAGTTTGCGGCCGAATTCTTGAAGTAGAGCTGCATCACCGCCGAAACGGCAAAGCAGAGCAGCAGCAGCTCCAGCGCCAGCATGCCCACGGTGCGCCCGGCCAGCCAGTCCCACATCAGGCCGCAGACCGCCCCAAAGACAGCCCCGGCGAACTCGCCCTCAAACACGGCGACCGCCAGCGCCAGCGGCAGCAGCCAGAGCGGCTTTGCCGCCCCGAACTGGAACAGCCCGGGCGTGGTCTGCAAAACAGCACAAAGAAGACCCAGCAGCGCATAGCAGATCCATTTGACGATCTGGCCCCGGCTGCGTTTCCGGCGTGATTCCATCAGGGTCCCTCCTCAGAAACTGGTAATGATGAACGCATGGCGCACCGTGCGGGGGTCGGTACCGGGTTTGATGACGGCAATGGTCGATTTGCCGCTGACCTCGGGCACCAGTTCCTGTACCACGCCCACCAGCAGGTCAGCCGGGAACACCCCGCCCAGCCCGGTGGTGATCACCTGGTCGCTTTTCTCCGTCAGGGTGTTGCGCGCAAGGTTGGTCAGCACGCACAGGCCATCGGCGGCGTATTCGGAGCTGCCGGTAACGATGCCGTTGTCACGGGTGCGGGATACCACGCCCGCCGCGTTGAAGTTGGGGTGAAGAATGGTCATCACCTTGCAGCTGGTGGGTTCGGCCTCCACCACCATGCCCAGCAGGTAGCCCTGGTCACTGACCACGGCATCGTTGACGGCCACGCCGTCCAGCGTGCCGCGGTCCAGTGTGAAGCCATAAAAGGAATCCAACGGATCTCGGCCAATGACAAAGCTGGAAAGATAGCTCATCTCAGGCCGCTGGCTCTGGATGCTTTCCAGTGCCTTATAGGCCTGGTTCTCGGCCTTGACACGGTCGTAATCCACCATCTGCTGGCGCAGCTCGGCGTTTTCGGCCTTGAGCGTCTCGTTCTCAGCCATCACGTCGTCAATGCTGGTGTATTTTTCCCACAGGGAGGCCACGCCGCCGCTGACCACAGCAGCCACTTTCTGGAAGGGAGCAGCCGCCACGCTCAGCAGCTCCTGCGGAGCGGCAGTCAGGCGGCCGTTGGCACCTGCGTAGGCCATGATGCCCACCAGAAACACCGCGATGCCCACCAGGATCTTGAATTTCCAGGTATCGAAAAAGTCTTTCAAGGGGTTTTCCTCCGATTGCAAAAGGGCGCGGACAGCCCAGAGCCGTCCGCACCCTCTGTTACATCGTTACATATGAGCTCCATCGGTGTCCAGCACGTCGTGCAGAACATCCACATGATCCAGCACCGCACCGGCACCCTTGGCCACGCAATCCAGCGGGTCCTCCGCAACATGGACATCAATGCCGGTCTCGCTCTGGATCAGCTGATCCAGGCCCCGCAGCAGGGCACCGCCGCCGGTCAGGGTGATGCCGTGGTCGATGATATCGGCACTCAGCTCAGGCGGGGTGCGCTCCAGGGTCTCCTTGATGGCGCTGGTGATCTTGACCAGGCACTCCAGCAGGGCCTCGCGCACATCCTCAGAGTGGACGACGATGTTCTTGGGCAGGCCGTCCACCAGGTTGCGGCCCTTGATCTCCATGGTCATCTCGGGGTCCATGGGGTAGGCCGAGCCGATCTCGATCTTGATCTGCTCGGCGGTACGCTCACCGATGAGCAGGTTATACTTGCGCTTGATGAAAGCGATGATGGCCTGATCAAACATATCACCGGCCATCCGGACGCTGCGGGAAGCCACGATGCCGCCCAGAGAGATGACTGCGATCTCAGCGGTGCCGCCGCCGATGTCCACGATCATGCTGCCGGTGGGCTCGCTGATGGGCAGGCCCGCGCCGATGGCAGCAGCCATAGGCTCCTCGATGACGGAGACCTGACGGGCACCGGCCTTGAGGGTCGCCTCACGCACAGCGCGGCGCTCCACCTCGGTCACGCCCGAGGGAATGCAGATGACCACGCGGGGGCGGGAGAACATGCTGTTGCCGCAGGCCTTTTTCAGGAAGTTCTCCAGCATATTTGCCGTGATATCGAAATCGGCGATGACACCATCCTTCAGGGGGCGGACTGCCACGATGCTGCCGGGGGTACGGCCGATGACAGCCTTTGCCTCAGCACCCACGCAGCGCACCTCATCGGTCTTGGTATCCACAGCCACGACCGAGGGTTCCCGCATGATGATGCCCTTGCCCTTCATGTAAACCAGGGTATTGGCAGTACCCAGATCAACGCCAACGTCCTTTGACAAAAAACTCATAATGAAGCTCTCCTTCGTATTTCCGGTCTATTCCAAAACGCACAGCAGCCCAAACTCCACAGGGTTTGACCGCCTATCGCAGAATAACACGTTTCTATTATAGCCGCAAGTCAACATTTTCTCAAGCGTTTTGTCAAGTTTTTCCGTATTTTTCATTTTTCTGTGCGTTCCGCCGCACAAACTGTCAGAACTGTTCAAGCAGGCGGACCGTCCGGCTGACGGGCAGGCCCATAATGGTGTAATAATCACCCTCAATGGCATCCAGCCAGACCGCCGCGCGGCCCTGGATGGCGTAGGCACCGGCCTTATCGTAGGGCTCCTCTGTGGCGGCGTACCGCTCGATCTCCTCCTCGCTCAGCGGGAAAAAGGTGACCTTGCAGGTATCCACAAAGCTCTCGGTGCGGGTACCATCGGAAACGCAGACACCGGTGTGCACATAGTGGGTCGCGCCGGACAGCGCACGGAGCATCCTTCTGGCATCGTCCGGGCTGTGGGGCTTGCCGAACACCTCGCCGTTCACATCCACCACGGTATCACAGCCCAGCACCACGGCACCGGGGTGTTCCTTGGCCACAGCAAGGCACTTACCCCGGGCAAGCTGCTCCACCAGCCGGGCGGGGGTATCCGCCGTCACGGCATCCTCGTCAAAATCGCTGACACAGACGGTAAAATCCGTCGTGTACAGGCTCAACAGTTCTTTCCGGCGGGGGCTCTGGGAAGCCAGGATCAGATCTTTCATACGCTTCACTTCCCCGTTGAGCCAAAGCCGCCCGCGCCGCGCTGGGTATCCCCCAGTTCGGCCGCCTGAGCAAAGGCAGCGGTATACACCGGTGCAATGCAGAGCTGTGCCACACGCTCACCGGGCTGGATGGTATAGGCCTCGGTGCCCAGATTGATCATGGGCACCTTCAGTTCCCCGCGGTAGTCGCTGTCCACCACACCCACGCCGTTTGCCATGCACAGGCCGTGCTTGATGGAAAGGCCGCTGCGGGCATAGACCAGCGCCACAGCGTGGGGGCCGGGCAGCTCGATGGCAAGGCCGGTGGGCACCAGTGCCCGCTGCATGGGGGCCAGTGTCAGGGGCTCATCCAGCACGGCGCACAGGTCGGCCGCCGCTGCCCCCGGTGTTGCATAGGCGGGCACCTTGGCCCGGGGGTCCAATACTTTATAGTTTACGGTGATTGGTTCCATAGTATACCTCTTGTTAAAGTTATATTCGGGCGTGTTCCGGGAGCTTTCTCCTCGGACACGAAACGGGCCATTCCATCGCCCGCCCTACTGCCTGCGGCAGCAGGGTCCCACCCCAGCGGACGGTCCTCGGAGAAACTCTCGGCTCCCGCCCGGGGAAACTGCATCTTCAGTTGGTTCCTTTGAAATAAAGTCCTCTTGTAAACTCTCCCTCAAAGGGTGCGTGGACACGGATGCTGTCCAGAATGGCGGCTGCTTCTTCCCGGGATTCCAGTGTGAAGTAGGCCACACCGTAGTCCACAGTCAGAGCACCGGGCTTATCTCCCATATAAATAGGTACAGGGTTATAGATCGTCCGCACCCCCATGCCGCAGCGCACCGGGAACTTTTTGGCCTTGCGGTCGGTCAGTTCCCCTGCTTTATTGCAGTGGGCGCAGTCATTGATGTTCTGCAGCGGGCAGGCACGGGTGACCATCAGCGGCATGTGGCCATAGACCAGCACACCGGTGGGCACAGGCTTGCCGTTATGGGTGGGGGCAATGGTGCTGATATCGCTGTCCTTGACTTCGGGCAGGATGAGCACACTGTTCAGGTCATGGTCGGCGTAGAACTGTGCTGCCATCTGGTTGGTGACATTCAGGCCAAAGCCGCCGGTCATCGGCAGCCCACGGCAGAGCCGCAGGTGGGCGATGTTGCTTACCTCATAGCCCGCAAAACCCGCATCCTGGGTGGCGGCAATGCGGCGGGCGGTGTCCTCCTCCAGCGCGCCGAACATCACGCGCGGAAGCTCCAGAAGGGTCTTTCCCCGCCACTCCCGGGGCACCCGGTCGGCCTGAGCAATGGGCAGGATAAGATATTCCACCCCGCTCAGGGCCTGCTCCGGCACCTGATCCCACGTTTCAAAGCGGGCACGCAGGGTGCGGCGGGGCGGCAGGGTGCGCAGGGGCAGAGCGTCCGGCTCCGCCTCGTATACAGGCCAGGGGCGCAGGACCTCCCGCTTTTTCAGCAGGGCCTCCAGCGCATCCCGGCGCAGCTCGTTCACGGCACTGCCTGGCACGAACCAGGGGCCGCCGTCCATCTCCACATCGATCTTTTCCACCGCAAAGGGGGTGCCGCCCGTCTTGGAAAGACTGCGCTGCAGGCTCTCGGTGGGGTCGGTGCGGGCAGGCTGCGGTTCCGCATCGCCGTAGGCAAAGGCCTTGTTGCCGTCCGCGTCGGTCACGGTCAGCTTCTCGCCGCCCTCTTCAATTTCCAGCCTGAACTGCACCGGCACCCGGCTGCGCTCTCGGCGGTAAAGCTCACGCAGGGCAGGCAGGGTCTTTTTGGTCAGCTCTGCATCGGCTTCACTGCGCACGCCGAACATGGTGCCGTCGATTTTTCCATCCAGGTAGCCGGAGGTGAAGCCGGAGCGGCTGAACGCATTTTTCAGCAGGTCACGGTCGTAGGCGCGGCCCTCGCGGCCTGCCAGACAGGCGCTGACCGCCGCCGCCACATACTCCGGCGTGCGCAGACGGCCCTCGATCTTAGCCGATGCCACGCCGACGGCCTGCATCCGATCCAGCTTGTCGATAACAGAGTTGTCCTTCAGGGAAAGGTGGTGCAGACGGCCCGGCTTGCCCTCGGGCAGCGGGTTTGCCTCAAAGGGCAGGCGGCAGGGCCCGGCGCAGGAGCCCCGGTTGCCGCTGCGGCCGCCCAGGAAGGCCGACATATAGCATTGGCCGCTGACGCACATGCAGAGCGCGCCATGGACAAAGCACTCGGTCTCGATGCCGCAGTGCTTTGTGATGTGCTCTACCTCGGGCAGGCTCAGCTCACGGGCCAGCACCACCCGGGTAAAGCCCAGCTCCTTCAGCTCCAGTGCGCCCTGCAGGGTGTGGACGCTCATCTGGGTGGAGCCGTGGCGGGGCAGGTCGGGGGCGATCCGCCCGATGAGCTGCGCCACCGCCAGATCCTGACAGATGACCGCATCCGCGCCGCTCTCGGCCACAGCCTTCACGGCAGCGGCCAGCGCGGCCAGCTCCCCGCCGTAAACGGTGGTGTTCAGTGCCACGTGCACCTTGACCCCCCGCGCGTGGCAGAACCGGACCGCCTCCTTCAGGCTGTCCGCATCAAAATTTCCGGCTCCTGTGCGGGCATTGAAGCCCGAAAAGCCCAGATATACCGCGTCCGCACCGCTGAACACCGCAGCGCGGAGCATCTCTTCACTGCCCACCGGGGCAAGGATCTCGATCTTTGGCATAATACTCCCTTTGTTCCGGCGCGCTCACCGCGCCCCCATTCACGCTTCCGTCTTTGCTTCCCGGTCGGCCTTCTGCTTGGCCTGCAGGCGTGCCAGCTGCTCCCGCAGGGCATCGTTTTCACGCCGCAGTGTTTCATTTTCTGTTTTCACCTTATCCTCAGCCAGCTTTGCCCTGGCGGCATCGGCAATATAATCCTGGATCTGGCTGCGCATATTCTCGGCGCTGCCGGTGCTCTTTTTGTATTCATCCAGATAATCCATGGCGCAGAACACCGCCGCCTTGGTCACCGAAAGGTTTTCGTTGGTGTCCAGCAGTTTGGTGATATCCTCATCCAGCCGTTTGGCCAGAGAGGCAATATACTTTTCGGAATCCGTCGTTGCGATCGCATAGGGCGCGCCCGCAATGGTCACTCTCACTTTATTAACCATCGTATCCTCACTAATAATTACTCTGAGCGGAGTTTGTGGCCGAGTTTCCTGCCCCGGCGCACGCTTTTACCCCCGCCGGGACAGCCGTTCACTTCTTATTATAATATAAATGCGTTCCAAGAGAAAGTGTTATTTTTGAATTTTTTGCATATTTACCAGAAAGATTGTGACAAAAATGTCAGTTACGGCAAAAATCGGCGTTTTTCCTTGCTTTTACGAATAGAACTGATTATAATGTTCTTGTTGTGGTAACAGGGAGAGGGAAAGAGGAGAAATTCTCTGTTACGATATTTCAAAACAGCACAAGTGTGTGTGCGGATAGGAGTTCCTTATGACTACAAAAGAATTTGCAAAAATTCTTCAGGACAAGCTGACCAGCGAGTACGGCGTGGATCTGAGCGTTGCTTCCAAGCAGCAGATCTACCGCTCTCTTGCCCTGATCTGCCGTCAGATGATGAGTGAGAACCACAAGAAGTTCCAGTCCAAGGCCATTGGCACCGGCACCAAGCAGGTATACTACCTCTGCATGGAGTTCCTGATGGGCCGCAGCCTGAAGATGAGTCTGTTCAACCTGGGTCTGGAAGATGTTGCCCAGAAGGTGCTGGCTGATGCCGACATCAACATCGAGGGCATCTTTGAGGAAGAGCCCGATGCAGGCCTGGGCAACGGCGGTCTGGGCCGTCTGGCTGCCTGCTATCTGGACGGCATGGCCACCACCGGCATCTGCGGCACCGGCTACTCCATCCTGTACGAGTACGGCATTTTCAAGCAGAAGATCGTGGACGGCTGGCAGCAGGAGCGCGCTGACAACTGGCTGCCCGGTGGTCAGGTCTGGCTGAAGAGCCACCCCGATCAGGCCATCGAGGTCCGCTTTGACGGCGAGATCCGCGAGAACTGGGATCACGGCTTCCACTATATCCAGCACACCAACTACAACAGCGTTATGGCTGTGCCCTCCGACATGTATGTGCAGGGCTACGACGGCAAGGGCGTTGCCAAGCTGCGCCTGTGGCAGGCTAAGGCTCCTGACTTTGATATGTCCAGCTTCTCTCTGGGCAACTACAACACTGCCATGAGCAAGAACGCCAGCGCCGAGCTGATCTCCAAGGTGCTGTACCCCAACGACAACCACATTGAGGGCAAGATCCTGCGCCTGCGCCAGCAGTACTTCCTCTCTGCCGCATCCATCGGCGATATCGTACAGAACCACCTGTCCACCTACGGCACGCTGGAGAATCTGGCCGACAAGGTCGCCATCCAGCTGAACGACACCCATCCCACGCTGGCCATCCCCGAGATGATGCGCATCCTGCTGGACGAGTGCGGCTTTGACTGGGATAAGGCCTTTGAGATCTGCCAGAAGGTCTTTGCCTACACCAACCACACCGTTATGGCCGAGGCTCTGGAGAAGTGGAATGTGGACATCTTCAAGATGACCCTGCCCCGCATCTACCAGATTGTGGTCGAGATGAACCGCCGTGCCCGCGAGGAGCTGGAGAAGGCATTCCCCGGCGACGAGGGCAAGATCAACTACATGGCTCTGATCGGCGACAACCAGGTCCGCATGGCAAACATCTGCGCCTACACCGCCAACAGCATCAACGGCGTGTCTAAGCTGCACAGTGAGATTATCAAGGAAAGCGTGTTCCACGATTACTACCTGTTCAAGCCTCAGGCGTTCAAGAACGTGACCAACGGCATCGCTTACCGCCGCTGGCTGCTGGCCTCCAACC
>OGXD01001385.1_pt1 | contig 18829 bp, 15 predicted proteins | sample 1576211 | NCBI WGS metagenome assembly OGXD01 (sample SAMEA3541470, study PRJEB24748) | human gut metagenome | biome: human gut; feature: human-associated habitat; material: faeces | place: China | collected 2012
CCGCACCTCGCTCGCCGTATCGGCACTTAGAATTATGCGGTATTGCCCTAAAAGTAAAGAATAAAAATAAAAAAGCCCCGCCTGCCGGGCAGAACATTCTGCATCCGGCAGGTGGGGCTTTTGGTTGTTGCAAATTACTGCCTTTTCTGCATCCGCAGCAGGCTGTACGGCATCAAGGGCGTGGCACAGGGAATAGTATACTGCATCATCGGGTGAGGGGTGGCATCCACCGCTTCCCCTTCCGCGTTTTTGATCCATTCAGGGGTTACGGGCACGACCGAACCATCTGGCTGCAAAATTTCCAGCGAATCTCCCAGGCAGAACTTGCTGCGCTGGGTGCAATGGGCAACGCCGTCTTCCCACGAATCCACAGTGCCGATGAAATCCCAATCTCGCACATAAGTATGGCTGGGCGTCTGCAGGGCTTTCTCTTTGCCAAAATAGAAACCGGGTGAATAATGGCGGTGGCTGGTACGGTTCAGCTCATCCAGCACGGAATCCGGTAAATCAAACGTATCACTGGCGGGGTTTGCTAGGTACTGGTCCAGCGCTTTGCGGTAAGCGGCGGTAACGGACGCAACGTAATAGAACGTTTTGGCGCGCCCCTCAATTTTCAGAGAATCCACACCAGCCTTGCAGATCAGGTCCAAAAACGGTGCGGTGCATAGGTCGTTGGCGTTCAGGATGTAGCTGCCTTCCTCATTTTCGCCAATGGGCATATACTGGCCGGGGCGGTTTTCTTCTACAAGATAGTATTTCCAGCGGCAGGGCTGGGCACATTCGCCGCGGTTGCCGCTGCGCCCGGTCATATAGCTGGAAAGCAGGCACCGACCAGAAACGCTCATGCACATGGCGCCGTGCACAAAGGCTTCCAGTTCCAGCTCCGGCGGGGTGTTATCGCGGATCTGGGCAATATCGGTCAGGGTCAGCTCGCGCGCCAGCACCACACGCTTGGCGCCCAGGTTGTAGGCCATGGTTGCAGCAGCATAATTGGTGATGCCTGCCTGGGTGGAAAAATGCACATCCACATCCGGAGCATACTGTTTGGCAAGGCTCAGTACGCCAAGGTCCGCAATGATAAAGGCATCCACCCCGGCTTCGGCCGCGTCCTTGATATACTGCGGCAGCTCGGAAAGCTCATCGTTGGTGGGCAGGTTGTTCAGGGTCAGGTATACTTTTTTGCCGCGAGCATGGGCAAAAATGCAGCCATCATGAAGCTCGCCAATGGTCAGGTTGACCGGTGCGGCGCGCATACCAAAGCGCGGCAGTGCGCAGTATACGGCATCGGCACCATACATGACGGCATATTTCAGGGCTTCAAGGCTGCCGGCAGGCGACAGCAGTTCCGGACAGGACAACATAAAATAACGGCTCCTTTGTTCAGTGAAGTTCAGCTTTTATCAGCCCCAACCGGCGATGATGCAGTTCTGATGGTGTTCGTCTGCCGTTTTGGCATAGAAATATTCGCCAGGGTGGTCGCCGTTCGGGTTGCCGGTAACAAAGAAATAATAGCCTTCGTCCAGATATTCCTGGTCGGGATTCAGCGCGGCGGCAATGGCATCAATACCGGGATTGGTGATGGCACCGGCGGGCAGGCCGCTGATGCGGTAGGTGTCGTAATGAGCAAGCACATCATCCGGAATAGCACCCTGTTCCGGCCAGCCGTAATAAGCGGCGGTGGGCGAATTCCACAGGTAGTTATTGTCGCTATCGTTCATGATATAGCTGCTGGCATTGGATTCCAGCTTATGCTCTGCCCACTGCGGGTCATCGGATTCCAAACGATTGTGGAAGCAGGCGGAAACCTTGGCGTCTTCTGCGGGCATACCGGCTTCTTCCTGAATAAAGCTGGCCAGAATGACAACATCATTCATTGTGGTGCCCTTTTCGTTGATGGTATCCCACAGGTCGGAAGTTTTGGCGTCGAATTCCTTATAGAAGGTGTTGACGTAATTATAGACCGAGTCATCGGTGAAGAACTCGTAAGTGTCCGGGAACAGGTAGCCCTCGCACTTCATCAGGCGGCCTTCGGTATCCGGAATGGCATTCCAGAAATCATACTGGCTGAAATCGGAACCATCCTCGCCGTTGGCGCAGGCAAGGAAATCATCCACCGAGCACAAGCCATTTTCTTCCATCTTCTGGGCAATAGCAACGGCTGTGTAGCCTTCGGGGAATGTGATGGTAATGGTCTTGCGCTTGACCTGCTGCACGCTGAGGGTTTTCAGGATCGTGTTATAATCCATGCCGGAGCGCAGGGTAAAATCGCCATACTGCAAACCGGAAGCGCGGCCGCTGTATTTGGCATACAGCTTGAACAGCCAGTCATACTGGATGACGCCATCCTCTTTCAAAACGTTTGTGATGTCTGCAACAGTGGAACCCTGTTCAATGGTAACGGTCTGCTCCGGGCCGAGTTCGCCGTTGCCGGCAACTTCGCCGTAGAACTGGAACACTTTCCAGCCGCCGATGCCGACGATAGCCAAAATGACAACAAGAACCACAAGCCCAATGGGAAAACGGCGGCGGACGGGTTCATCATCGTCATCCTCTGCGTACTCGTCTGGACCTTCGGCGTCTTCGTACAGGTCCTGCGGGTCAGGATCAGGCTGTACCGGGCGCTTTGGTGCGGGGGCTGGCGCAGCATGATAAGCCTGGCGCGGCTGCGAGCCCTTGTCCTGGGAATCACCACGATTGATTTTCATTCCAAATCTCCTTTACCAGGCAGCAGAACTGCCCTGTTTCACGTATGCACGGTCTTACAGCAACAGGCGGAAATAAACGTCCGTAACGGGGAACGGCTGCCCAAGGTAACAAATCATGCCGTAACCACAGCGCTTACCCTCGCCCAGGTACAAAAACTGATTTTCCGCCAGCAGCAGCCGTGCCTTGGTCAGACCGGTATGTTCCCGCGCGGCCTGCAGCAGAATATCAGCCGAATGGTCGTTATCGGCCTGCAGCTCCATAAAAAGCAGCTCGTCCTTTTCCTGGCAATAGAGGCCGTAACCGCGCTGGTTGGAAACAATGGTCATACCGCGGTGGTAGAGCCGGGTGATCATGGTGTTCATGCTGCTTTCCGGCAGGGCGATGCAGGCGGGCTGGTAGCGCATGCGGGTGTCGATCAATTTGCGGACTGTCAGGTTATCAAACTCTGCTCGTGCCCACAAATTGTGTTCAATGGGCTTGCGGATGATGCGCAGCGGGAAGCGCCCCTGAAAATTCAGCTGGGAAAACGCTTTTGCGGCCCGCGTGCTTTGCGGTGCCGCCACAGCGAAATCACACCCTTTGGCAGAAAAGGCGCGCAGGCAGGTTGCCAGCAGTTTGGGCATCAGCCCGCGCCCCTGCAGGGACGGGTCCGTTGCCATGCAACAGAGCCATACGCCGTGGTGGTGCCCGCATTCCACTGGAACCGCACCAATCATGGCGGCCGGGATGGGCTTTGCACCGGGGACCGGGTCCCGGGCAAGGATCAGGATATTATCCAACCCCACAATTCCACAAAGCCAGTCCAAAGCATCCTGGCGGGTTCCGCCGTACGTTTTGCGGCGGAACGCAACCATCTGCTCCAAATCAGCTTCCGTTGCTTTGCAAAGCATGTTCTATCCCCTCCTTGCCGTATTCAACGTGTGGCTTTTGCTGCCAACGGTTTTAGCTCAAAATCCGCTCCAGGTATGCCATCACTTCGGACTGAATGTCCTCCGGCGTGCGGATGGTTTTCTGGCCGTCTACCGTTGTGGTACACTCAATGCGGTGCCAGCCCAGCTTGCGTGCGCAGTATTCAGCGGCGGCGCGGGAACGGGCCAGGTATTCGGTATCGCGTTCCTGAATATCTTTTTTGCTTTCATCGCCGTGGTAGCGCTGCGCAATCAGGCGCTGGCTGACATCGGGATCAACCGCAAGGTATACAACCGCATCCGGCGCAGGCAGGCCGAGCTTTTTGTACTCGAACTCAAACAGCCACTCCAGAAAACCATCCCAGTGCATCGGCGGCAGTTTGGAACATTGGTGAACAGCGTTGGAGGTGGTGTAACGGTCAGAGATGATTAGCCCATTCTGGCGGTAGACATTGCCCCACTTGGTTTTGTAGCTGGCAAAGCGGTCAACAGCATAAAACGTTGAAGCTGCATAAGCGTTCACGTCATCCGGGCGCTGGCCGAACTCGCCGGAAAGATACATCTTGACCAGTGCGGAGGACGGACTGTCATAATCTGGGAAGCTGATTTTCAGTGGGTCATACCCTTTGCTATGCAAATTCTGGCAGGCAAGTTCTGCCTGTGTGCCCTTGCCGGAACCATCCAGGCCTTCAAAAATAATCAGTTTACCCATGGTTTTCAGCCTCCTGTTTCAGTGTTGCATATTTATCACGCACGGCGTTCTGCTTGCCGCAGCACATACCGCCCTCCGGGCAGGGACCCGCCAGGCAGCGGGGACCAGCTGCGGCAAAAACATGCGGCGCAAGCGGGTATACAAGGCGCAGCATTTCATCGGCAACGGCGCGGATCTCCCACTGGGCACGATTGCAGCAGCGCAGGTTGAAAAAGTTGTTCAGGCTGCGGCAGTTCATGGTCATTACCATTTTTGTCTCGCAGGCGTTGGGCAATACAAAGCGGGCATCCTCGTTTGCCATTTTGCTGGCTTTGGCGCGGGCGGTCTTTTCCGGCATGCCCTGCTCCATCAAGGTGTGGGTATGCTTTTCTTCCAGTGCTTTGACCAGCTCCAGGTAGTGTTTGGCATCGGCGTTCATCGCATCAATAAAAGCCGCTTTGGCCGCAGGGTCAGCCTCAATTTCCGGGGGAATCACATAACGGAAATCTTCCAGCCGCACATAGCGCTGGCTCTGCACACTGAAACTTGCAATGCGGTGGCGGGTGACCTGTGCCAGAAAGGTGCGGGAAACGCCCTCAATGCCAAAGGTAAAGCTGGCATGTTCAATGGGGCTGGCGTGGCCGAAGTCATTCAGCTTTTGCAAAAAGGCTGCGGTCTTTTCCGGTGTTAGGCCATCCAGCAGGGTTTCGATATGTGCATCAGAATAGCACAGCTTGGCGGCTGCGGCAATGGTCTTTTCGGGGTCATTGGTGTGGGCGATCAATGTTACAAGCATGGACCTGTTCCCTCTTTTCCTTTTTTATCAGTGGTTTATTCTTCGCTGGTCAGCTTGGTCAGCGGGGCGTAATTGGCCATTGTTTTTTTGATGCCAACGCGGTCAAACTGGATTTCTACAATACAGTCCCCCGCAACCGGCGTTACTTTCAGCACCTTGCCGCGGCCAAACACCTTGTGGTCCACAAGGTCCCCGGCTGCAAAGTTGGCGGCCTTTTTGCGTGCGGGTGCGGCGGGCGCAGTGGTAATGCCACCGCCCGCCGGAGCAACCGGAGCACCGGAATGATGGTTGACGCGGCTACTGCCATACCCGGCGCCAAAGCTACTGCTTTGGACCGTGTGGCGGCCGCCGGGGTAGTTCGGGCTTTCGTGCCCGCCGGAAGCAAACCCACTTTGGAAGCCGCCGGCATACTTGCTGCCAAAGCCGCCGCGGTTGTATTCACTGTTCAGATACCCGCGGGAAGCCCCGGAGTATCCGCTGCGCCCGCCGGGAACGTTGGTGCTGTAGCTGCCGTACCCGGCGCCAAAACCGCCGCTGTAAGCAAGCTCTGGGCTTTCGGTTTCGTCCATCACATTGGGGTCAATCTCATCCAAAAAGCAGGAAGGCGGGTTGCGGCGCGTCTGGCCGAAAATCATACGGCTGCGGGAGGAAGAAAGATACAGCTCTTTCTTGGCGCGGGTAATACCGACATAGCACAGGCGGCGCTCCTCTTCCATTTCTTCCTCGCTGTAGCGAGCAAGGTCACCGGGGAAAACGCCATCCTCCATACCAATGATAAACACATACGGGAATTCAAGGCCCTTGGCGCTGTGCATCGTCATCAGGGTAACGGAATCAGCATCTTCATCATAGGAATCAAGGTCTGCAATCAGGGCAACTTCTTCCAAGAAACCGGAAAGGGTTGCGTCTTCCCCGTTCTGCTCCGCATAAGTCTTTACGGAAGAAATCAACTGGCCCAAGTTTTCCAGCCGGGTCTCGCCCTCTTCTTTCTGCGCTTTCAGCATAGCTTCGTATCCGGTCTTGCGGATCACTTCACCGGCAAATTCATCCAGCGGAAGGGTGACGGAAAGATCACACAGTTCACGGTACATGGAGTAAAACGCGTTCAGCGCGCTGGCGGCACGGCCCAGTGCGGGATAAGAAGAAGCCTCCCGGATGATCTCCATCATCGGCACGCCGTTGGCGGCGGCCAGTTCCCCGATCTTATCAATGGTGGTGGCACCAATCTTTCGTGCAGGTTCATTGATGATGCGGCGCAGGCGCACGTCATCCCGCGGGTTGACCACAACGGCCATGTAAGAGTTGATATCCTTGACTTCCTTGCGGTCAAAGAAGCGTTGGCCACCCACAATGCGGTACGGGATACCGGCACGGGCAAAATAAGTTTCGATGGGGTTGGACTGCGCATTCATGCGGTACAAAACGGCATGGTCTTTTAAGGAAGCACCATTTTTCAGGTTCTGGCCAATAACCTCGGCCACATGGCTGGCCTCATCCTGTTCCGAAGCAGCCGTATAATGGTGAACTTTGTCACCATCGCCGTTCTGGGTCCACAGGGTCTTGCCCTTGCGGCCGTTGTTGTTCTTGATGACGCTATTGGCCGCATTCAGAATGTTGGAGGTGGAACGGTAGTTCTGCTCCAGGCGGATGGTTTTTGCCCCGGCAAAAACTTTTTCAAAGTTCAGGATATTTTCAATGGTAGCACCGCGGAACTTATAAATGCTCTGATCGTCATCGCCAACAACGCATACATTGTTGGAACCACCGGCCAGCAGGCGCACCAGGTGGAACTGGGCCACGCTGGTATCCTGGTATTCGTCCACCACGACATAGCGGAACTTCTGCTGGTAGTATTCCCGTGCTTCGGCATCGGTTTTCAGCATCTGCACGGTATGGAAAATCAGATCGTCAAAGTCCATGGCACCAGCCGTGCGCAGCCGGTTGGAATAGGCGGTATAGATTTTGGAAATCAAAGCAGCCTTGGTATCGTGCGGCGCTTCGGCGGCGACATCTTTGGCGGAAAGAAGTTTATCTTTGTAACCGCTGATCTGGGAGATGGCTGATTTGACCGGCAGGAACTTGTCATCAATCATCAGTTCTTTGTAGATCTGCTTGATGACACGCTGCTGGTCGTCGGAATCGTAAATCGTAAAGCTTTTGGGGAAGCCAATGCGTTCGGCATCGCGGCGCAGGATCCGTACACAGGCAGAGTGGAAAGTGGAGGCAAATACATCCCCGCCCATGGTATCGCCCAGCATGGCTTTCAGGCGCTCTTTCAGCTCTCCAGCGGCTTTATTGGTAAAGGTAATGGCCAGCACATTCCACGGGCGGGCCGGGGCAACGCTCATCAGCGGCATCAGGGACTGCGGAACCGGCTGACCGCACATGATGGCGGTGCGCAGCTGCTCCAGATCACTCTGCGCAACCGGGCGGCTGACCTCTTTGGAGCCATAGGCGCGGCCAAAACGGATGATATTGGCAATGCGGTTGACCAGAACGGTGGTTTTGCCGGAGCCTGCACCTGCCAGGATCAGCAGCGGGCCTTCGGTGGTAAACACAGCCTGCTGCTGCACCGGGTTCAGCTTAGTAAAGCAGGAAGCGATATAGCGGTCCCGCAGGGCCAGAAATTCAGTGGTAATGGTATCGGGCATAATGAACCTGTCCTTATATTATATGGCAGAACCAGCCCGGAGCCATGCAGGGCTGGGAATTTTGGCAAACGCTGTATAGTATAGCACACTTTTGCCGGATAGAAAAGTAGGCTGGCGGAGGTATCCGCAGAAAATCATACTTTTTACAACCTGCACAAAAGCTGCGCTTTAATTGGAAAAACCTTCTGGGGATTGCAGTCGGTTATGCCACGCTCTGGGGGTGGCATCGCGGAAACCGGCTGTCAGGTATTGGCCCAGCGTTAAGCTGGCTGCGGTTCCGCGTGCCACACAGTTGATGGGGTCTGGTGCGATGGCAACATCCACATGCAGCTCCCCGGCAATATAACCAGCCAGGCCACGCAGCATGGAGCCGCCGCCAGTCAGCAGAATGCCGTTCTTGGCAACATCAGCGGCCAGTTCCGGCGGGGTGCTTTCCAATACATTGCGGGCAGTGGCGGCAATGCGGGCGGCCAGTTCCTGCACGGGCAGGTACAGGTCCCGCGTATAGACAAGGCGGCGGGCGGGCAGGTTGGTCTCCCAGGAATGACCCCGGATCTCCATTACGCCCTCGAACTCGCTTTTGGTGCAGCAGGCAACCTGCTTTTTCAGCGCTTCGGCGGTTAGAGGGCCGATGGCAATGTTGAATTTTTCCTGAACATACTGGGCAATGCACTGGTCAAAAGCGTTGCCGGCGACCGGCAGGCTGGCGGCGCGCACCCGCCCACCCATGCTGATCACGGCGATATCCGTGGAGCCGCCGCCGATATCAATCACCATGCAGCCCATGGGTTTGCGGATATCCAGCCCTGCGCCAAGGGCGGCGGCGACAGGCTCATCCACAAGGAAAACCTGCCGTGCCCCGGCTGCCATGACGGCTTCTACCACGGCGTCAGCTTCAATGCCGGTAATGGCTGCCGGAACGCAGACCGATACGCGCGGCTTGATGATGCGCGAACGGCATACCTCATTGATAAACCGCACGATTAGTTCGTTTGTCATGCGGTGGTCCTGAATAATACCGTCCCGCAAAGGGCGGATGATATCAATATAAGAAGGCACACGCCCCACCATGCGCAGGGCTTTGTCCCCCACTGCCAGAATGGTGCTGCTGCGGGTATCAACAGCACCAATGCTGGGCTGATGGAACACAACCCCCTGTTCCTGTGTGGCAATGATAATGGAAGTTGTGCCAAGATCAAGGCCGATATCATATTGCTTCATGTTTATCTGGTACTCCTTGCTGCCGGAAGCAGCACTTTGTTATCTATTGTGAATTGCCATCAACCGTCCGGCAGATAAAAGTTATTTGCTTTCTTTTGGTGTTCCGGCGGCACCGTGGCTTTTGGGCATCAGTTCCGTCGCTGCAACACACACGCCGTCCACACTCACAGCGCCACCATCCAATAGCGCTTTGGCGCAGGCAGAGATGGTGGCACCAGTGGTGATCACATCATCCAGCAACAGCAGCCGCATTCCGGAAAGGTCAACCCCAGTACGGCAGGCGTAAGCATCCTTGACATTGGCAAAGCGCTCTTGCTGGTCCAGCGATTTTTGCGGTAAAACCTGCCGGGTCAGGCACAGCGGCTGGATGACCGGAATGTGCAGGATGCGCCCAAGGCGCTGCGCTAGCAAAAGGGGCATATTTTCCGCGCGGTTCTTCTTTACGCGCGGCGGCACCGGAACAATGGCGCTGTACAGCGAAATGCCGGATAGATTCTCGTATACCGGGCGGTACCCTGGGGCACGGGCGGGCTGTGCGCCAAAAATCAGCACAGCCATCAAATCCGCCAGTTCTCGCGCATACCAGGGGTTGCCGTTCTCCTTGCAAAGCAGGATAGCATGGCGCACACTGTCTGCATAGTAAAAGGCAGCTGCGCAGGTGTTGACAGCGTAAAAGGCGTGCTCCGTTACAGGCAGACGCGGTGGAAGATGCCGCAGACGCTCGGCTTCCGGTATACAGGAACGGCACACGGCGGCTTTCCAGGCGCTTTGCTCAAGTACCGTGCCGCACAGCGGGCAGTGCCGCGGATAGGCAAGGGCCAGTATCGGTTCCAGAGCCGTTCGCCCACGGTCCAGCCAATCCAGAGATATGCGTTTTCTCTGTTTCATCTGCGTTTTTCAGCCGGAGTGACTGCCTCGCGCAGCAGGTAGCGCAGCCCGCTGTAACGCATGTTTTGGCGCACATTATCCACCATGGCCTGCTCGGTGCGGCGGGTTCCCGCCAGAATGCACAGGCGGCGTGCGCGGGTAACCCCGGTGTACAACAAGTTGCGGTAACAAAGGCGCGCGGGTACATCTGCCACAGGCATAATGACGGCCGGAAATTCAGAACCCTGGCTTTTGTGCACTGTTACAGCGTAAGCGGGTTCCAGCTCGGCAAGCTGGTCAGCACCGTAAATATACTTTCGGTCATCCATCTGTACCGTCACAGCACGGCTTTCGGGGTCAACGGCAGTAATAATACCCATATCCCCGTTATAGGCACCCACACCGGCTTCGGCACCGTCCCGCTCATAAGGAATGTCATAATCGTTTTTGATCTGCATTACCTTGTCGCCACAGCGCAGCACACGGCCGCTTTGCTCCCAAATGATCTGCGGCTTATCCGGTGCAGGCGGGTTCAAAATGGCCTGCAGGCGGCGGTTCAGTTCTACGCTCCCGGTGGGGCCAACCTTGGTGGGGCAAAGCACCTGGATGTCCCGCACGGGGTCATAGCCATAACTTTTGGGCAGCCGGGTACTGACCAGGTCGCAGATCAGCCTCTGGCAGGCAAGACCGGTGGATTCGATCATGAAAAAGTCATCATCCCGCCCGCCTTTTATGGGCATCTGCCCTTCCACAATGCGGTGGGCGTTCTGTACAATCATGCTTTTCTGCGCCTGGCGGAAGATCTCATTCAGCCGTACGGTGGGCAGAACGTCTGCCTGCAAGATCTCCCCCAGCACACTGCCGGGGCCAACGCTGGGCAGCTGGTCGGCATCACCTACCATAATAATGCGGCAGTGGTAACGCGCGGCGGCCAACAACGCCTGGAACAGCTTGGCATCTACCATACTCATCTCATCCAGAATGATAACATCAAACGGGAGAAGATTCTTTTCATTATGAATAAAACGCACGCTGCCGGTAGAATAGTCCACTTCCAGCAATCGGTGGATGGTGGAAGCGCTGTGGCCGGTCAGCTCGGTCAGCCGCTTGGCGGCGCGGCCGGTGGGGGCACACAGGGCAACCCGGTCATAAATACCTTCATACAAATTCAGAATCGCTTTGACCGTTGTGGTTTTGCCGGTACCGGGACCGCCGGTCAAAACCATTACGCGGGAAGAGAGTGCTAAGCGGATTGCTTCCCGCTGCAAAGGGGCATATTCAAAACCTTGGGTCAATTCCAAAACGCGGATATCGCTTTCCAGCGTTTTGGGGCTTTCTGTCGGGAATGTGGCAAGCTCCCCCAGCCGCGCAGCAATATCCTGCTCTGCGCTGAGCAGATCTGGCAGGTAAATATATTTCGTTCCGTCAAAGGTGCAGGCGCGCATTTCGTCATGCTCCAACAGGCTTTGCAGCCCGGCCTTTACGGCATCCGGCTCCACCCGAATAAAGCGCGCAGTGCTTTCGATCAGCTTATCTGCGGGCAGGCAGGTGTGGCCGTTGTTGGCGTTGTGGCGCAAAGCGTACAAAAGCCCGGCGGCAATGCGCAGGTCGCTGCCCTGCCCTACCTGCAGCTGGGCGGCGATACCATCGACCTGGCTGAATTTCAGGTTCAGCGGCTCCCCGCACAGCATGTAGGGGTTCTTTTTCAGTGCTTCTACCGTGGCGGGGCCAAACGCGCGGTAGGCTGTAACAGCCATCTGGGCGGAAAGCCCAAACTTGGCCATCCAGGCAACCACTTCCCGCACACCGTACATACGTCGGAACTCGTTGGAGATGGCGGCGGCCTTTTGCGGGGTGATACCTTTTAGCTCACAGAGTTTGTCCGGCGTTTCGGAGATGACGTTCAATGTATGCGCCCCAAATTTTGCCACAATCTTTTTTGCTGTGGAAGGCCCGATATAGGGCAATACCCCACTGGAAAGGTAGCTCAGCAAAGCCGCGGTATCCTGCGGCAGGCTGGCCTCACAGGTTTCGGCACGGAACTGTTCGCCATAGCTGGGGTGGTTGACCATATAGCCATACGCCGTAATGGACATACCGTTATCCACGCTGCCCACGTTGCCTGCCACCACAATATCGGTGCTACCGGCATCCACTTCAAACACGGCATAACCGGTATCCGGGTTTTCGTATATCACATGCTCAACAACGCCCTCTAATTTGAGCATCTCAGCAGTTTGTGTTGTACTATTTGTCTGTAAAGTATCCGTACTTGCCACCTCCTTCCGGGTGCAAATGGGGTAAAAACCGTTCAATACACAATTTTTTATTTTATATTATAGCCTATTTGTATCTCTTTGGCAATTTTTTTGACAACTTCCCCTTGTAGCTGATATAATAAATGTCCGTTTGCGGTTTTGAAGTGAGTGCAAAAAGAAGGCGCTGGGCAAGGAGGCGAAGCTGGAATAAAATTGCATGGATCGAATTTTCTGGCAGCGGCAAGTCCACAGTGGCGCGGACGCTGAGGTAGGAATACGCGGTGTAAATGCCTTGCAGCTTGACTGCGTACAGCATATACTGGGCAGGCAGGTACGCCCGCTGGAAGAAAAGCGGACAGCCGTACCCGCAGGCAAACTGAAAAAATCGCCAGGTTTTTGCGCAGTGCCCGAGGAAGTGCGTGTGATCAAAAAAGCAGGGAGAATTGGATGAATTTTACCGGGAAACGGGAATGCGGACAGAGCAGACTTTGCAGCAAAAGCGTTAAGGCAACACCGCACAATTCCCGCCTAGCGGCTTAAGCACCGCTTCGGCGGCTGCGGCACGGCATCTGCGTTGCCAAAATGCTCGATAATGTCGGGTTGCGGTACCCGCATCGTGCTTCGGGGGCAAAAGCCCCTCGCACTCTGCGACCGCTGCCCCTGCTTCGGTTCGCTGTTTCCGCCACTGGCGGCGCTCACCTTTGCAGCATCCAGTATTATCTGCGCTTTTGGCTTAGCATCTGCCGCACCTCGCTCACCGTATCGGCACTTAGAATTATGCGGTATTGCCCTAAAATTGTACTTCGTGCGATGTTCGTTATTACAGAAAGCTTTTTGGCAGGATAAGGCGCATTTTAAGATGTATGCACCACTGCCGCAGAAAGGAATGGAAACCGGTATGAAAAAGTTCAGGATTTGGATTTTGGCCGCGCTGGCAGCAGCGCTTTGCCTGTTGTGTGGGTGCAGTGCAGAAGATTTTGCCCTGCCGCATGAAGTGCAGCTTGCCGTTGGCCAGCAGTGCGCGCTGGCCGGGGAGCTGCGGTTTACCGGCAGCCTTTCCGATATTACGCCGCAGGACCGGGCAGAGTTTGCCCAAGCTGTGACCGATGCAGTGGTACATATTGCTTCGACTGACCCCAGTGTGGCCGCAGTAGACCAGGACGGCAACGTGACCGCTGTGACCCCCGGCACGGCAACCGTGTTGGTAAGCTGTGTGGACCTGGATTTTTATGCCGAAGTGAACATTAATGTTGTGGAAGCCGCCACGCCGGAAAGCGCAGCCCTCGCGACCCCGGAGACTGCTGCCCAGTCGACCCCGGAAACAGCCACGCCGGAGAGCGCTGAACCCGCAACGCCTGAAACTGCTGCTACTCCAGAGACCGCTATCCCGGAAACGGCTACCCCCGAAAGTGCAGCTCCGGCAACACCGGAAAGCGCCGCCACACCCGAAACAGCAAAAACGGCCACGCCGGAAACTGCGGCCCCGCTCAAAATGCCAAGAGCAACCGAAGCCCCAGCTGCAACTCAGGAAGAAACAACGGCTGCTGACGAAAAAACAAGAGAACCGTTCCGCGAATTTTTGAAGAAAGCAGGCAGCACCGTGGCAAACTTTTTTGGCGGGTTGTTCGATCAGAGCAAGACCACGGGATGATGCCTGACCGTGAGGATCCGCCCAAAAAGCAAAGAAAAAGCGGAAAGATAAACAAAAAGTATTACACTTGCCAAAATTGAAAAAATGTGTTAAAATAACACTATAATTTTATAGCAATATGACAGATGGCAAGTCCACAAAGGAGGCAGTGTCGTTGAAAATCTATGAATCCGCAGAGGATTACCTGGAAAAGATCCTGATGCTGACAGAACGCAACGGGGAAGTCCGCTCCATCGACATCGCTACCGAGATGGGCGTTACCAAGCCGAGCGTGAGCATTGCAATGAAAAATCTGCGTCAGGCCGGTTATATTTCGATGGATGGTGCTGGGTATATCACCCTGGAGCCGCCGGGACTGGAAATTGCCACCCGGATTTATGGCCGCCACAAAAAGCTGACCCGCTTTTTTGTTGCACTGGGTGTGGACCCTGCCGTTGCTTCCCACGATGCCTGCAAGATCGAGCATGACCTGAGCGCAGAAACCTTTGAAAAGCTGGTGGCTTTTGCCGAAAGCCAGCATATGCTGAAGGAATCCTGAGTTTTTTATAAGAATCATGATGCCCCGGACGAGAAACGTTTCTCGTCCGGGGCATTTTTGCTGCAGTGTGCGCGCTGTATGTGATATAGAGCCAAATAAAATCCGCCTCGGCAAAAAACTCTGCCGGGGCGGTAATAGAATAATGCGGGATTGCTTCAGCTTTCCGCAACACCAAAGAAGAATTTGTTCAGGCGGTACTTGTTTTCTTCATACAGGCCAATGTGCTTGAACAGATCCTTATAATAGGTGGTCAGCTCAAACCGAGTGGTCAGCACATCAAAGGGGTTCAGGTGGTGCACGGCGCTGTCTGGGTTTTGCACATAGTTGTAAATGGGGGTGGAAAGCGCATAGAACTGCTGGGCGTAGCGGATAAAGCTTAGATTGAAATACAGGTCCTCGCTGTAGTCCAGTTCCTCATTGCAGCGCACATCGGGGTGCTCACGCACAATGTCGGCGCGGTAGAGCTTGTTCCACATCACGCCGTAATAAAAGCTGGCGGGCTCCTGCATCAGGCCACAGGCAAATGCGTCTTTATTCAGGGGGCCTTCCATCAAGAAGCCGAAAGTCTGCACCCGGTGCTGCGGATCCAGGATGGGATCCAGCACACGCTCCACCACGGTATCCCGCATGGTTTTTGGCAGGCTGACCGGCGGTTCAATGCGGTTGTAGTGGGCAATCACCATATCGGCGTGGCTGGCTTCCGCTTTCTGTACCAGCAGCTCGGTGGCATAGGGCTGGATGAAATCATCCGCATCCACAAACTGAAAGTATTTGCCGTGGGCTTCCTGCATGCCAAGGTTGCGGGTGGCGGAAACTCCGCTGTTGTTTTTGTCGATCACCACAATGCGGCGGTCAATACCGGCATAGCTCTGGCAGACGGCATAGCTGACATCCTTGCTGCCATCGTTGAGCAGAATGATCTCCAAATTCCGGTAGGTCTGGCGGCGGATGCTCTCAATACAGCGGGCAATATGGTCCGCTGCGTTGTAAACAGGAACAATAATGCTGACTAGCGGCTGGCTCTGCGGTTCGGTGGGCATGGCGGGCCTCCTTATATAAAAACGGTTAGGTTGTTGCCTTTACTATAACGCAGAACCCGCAATTTTGCAATAACACAAATACCGCAGGCTGTGCCCCGGAACATTTTGGTGTTGCGGTTCGGCCTGCGGTATGGTTTTGCTGGCTTTATTTGTTCTTTAGAACGTCGATTCCGTCCAGCTCCACAGCGGGCACATAGTAGGCAGAAAAGGTGTGCAGCGTCTGGTCGACATCATCGCCGTCACCCAGGGCAGCGGGGCCTTCATCAATCGTGTATTCCCACATGGGCAGGTAGTAGGCGGCGCTCTCCTGCACATAGGTCAAGCGCAGGTTGGCAAGGTGCTCCGGCTCTGCGGCGGGGTCAACCGCTTCCGCCGTGTAGCTGTCGGTCAAAAACTCTCCGTTGGCCAGCCGCTTGTCAGCCTCGGCGCGGGAAACGCTGGTGTATTCGCCCAGGGGCTCCACAGTGCGGTCCGTTTCATGCAGGCTCAACAGATTGCCGTCGGTATCTACGCTGACCAGCAAGTAATGGAAAGAATCCGCCGCGAACTTGACGAAGAGGGAAGAGGGCTGGCCGTAGATCGTGCTGTCGCCTCCATCCGTCACATCGGTATATTCACCGCCAAGCAGAGAGGTAAAGAGGGAACCGTATTTCTCTTGCAGGCCGGCGGCAATCACGCGCTCTTCCGCAAGGGTGGCAAAGGTCTTCACCTCGGCAGAGCTGTTGCAGACCACACTGGTGCGCAGGTCGTTGGAGACGGTGATTGTCAGCCCACCGGGCCAGTCGCTTTCGGGGATGTTCAGCTGCAGCTGTGCGGCATCAGAGAGATAATTCAGCACGGAAGAATCTGCATCCCACCCCTTCTGCTCGGCGGATTCCTTTATATCAGATACTGTTTTGGAGATGGTATCGGCGCTGTCCACGCTGAACGTGGCGGTGTCAGCCAGTGTGGTATCCAGCCCAAGAGCATCCAGCACCGTGCGAAGACGGGCTTTCATGGCATCGGTATTGTCGGCGGCATCCAGCAGGCTGTTGCGGTAGACCGGCAGGCTGGCAGGGAGAACAACATCCGCGGAACTGCCTAAAATTAGACTTTCGCCGAAATACAGCTCATCGGCACTGTGGGCCAGCAGGGAAGAACTGCCGGAAGCGCCGCTGCCAAGCAAAATATCGCTCAGAGCCTGCAAGGGGCTGCTGTCCTGCATCGCGGATTTCAGGGAGGAGGACAACGGGGCATCGGCAACGCTGTCTGCGGCGGCATCTGGTTCACTGCCCTCCATGCTGAATGTGCTGAAGGTATCGGGACTGTTGGATTCCTCATAGGCGGGGGCGCTTTCGTTCAGATCAGCGGTCTCGGCGGCCTGGCTGACCCCGGCGGAACGGTCCTGACTGACCATCGCCACCCCTAACAGAACAAGACAAAAACAAGCTGCTGCCGGAACAAAATGCCGGAATTGCAACGGAATGGTGTGCTTTACGGGGGTTTTGTTGGCAGATTCAATCAAATCATCATCAATTTGCCCGATCGCGCGGAATAAATCGCGGGAGCTCACAGGCAGACACCTTCTTTCTCTAAGTAGGCTTTCAGTTTGGTGCGCATCCGGTGCAGGGTAACGCGCACCTTGCTTTCGCCAATACCGTAGCGCTTGGCAATGTCGGCGGTGGCGTCGCAGTACCAGTACCGCCGAATAAAGATGTTGCGTGCCTGCTCCGGCTGGCTGCGCAGAAACGCGCTGATGGAGCGGGCTGTTTCAGCGCTTTCTACCTCCTGCGCGGTGTGGTCTCCGGCGGGCAGGCAAAATTCCAGCTCTTCCAGCACGGTTTCGGTCTGGCCGCCGCCGCGCTTTTTGGCATTTTGCCGCTCCCGCAGGTCCAGTGCCAGGTTGCGGGTAATACGCCCTAGGTAGGGTGCAAGCTTGTCCGGCCGGTTTTGCGGCATGCTGTTCCAGGCGGCCATCCAGGTGTCATTTTCGCATTCTTCGGCGTCTTCCTGGCTGCCCAGCAGGTTCATGGCAATCTTGCGGCAATAGGCGCCAAACTTTTGTGCGGTCTGTGCAATGGCCTGCTCGTCCCGTGCCCAGTACAGCGTAACAATGTCGGCATCAGTCATTGCGGCACACCTCGCTTTCCTCTTACTATTTATATAATAGGGGAATCACCCCCAAATGTTACAGGCAGAAAAGTAAAAAACGCACCCCGGCGGGCGGGATGTGGCAAACAATACAAATCAGAGCATATGTTTTTTGTGCAGTACCCAGGCAGCGATCCCACAAATAGCAAGCGTAAGCAAGCAGACAATGACAAATCCATAATCAGAACCGGAAAACGGCATGCCGTCAATGTCCACGTTCATGCCATACAAACCGGAAATAACGGTCGGGACAGCCATCAACAGGGTAACGGAAGTCAGGTACTTCATCGCATTGTTCAGGCGGTTATCCAAAATTGAGCTGAACAGCTCGCGGGTGCCCTTGATATCATCGCGGTAGATGCTGGTCATCTCAATGGCCTGCCGAATCTCAACGATTACATCGTCCAGTAGTTCCATGTCATCAGGGTACTGTTCCAGCCGCTTGTAGCGGGTCAACCGGTCCAAAACCGTGCTGTTGGCACGCAGTGAGGTTGCGAAATATACCAGGGTGGATTCCAACCCATGCAGCTCCATCAAGTCACTATCGCGCAGGGTACCGGTCAGGTTTTTCTCAATTTCCTGGCGGCGGCGGTCGATCAGGCGCAGCTCCTGCTGGTACATCGTGGCGGCGCGGTACAGAATCTGGTACACAAAGCGCATCTTCTTTTTAGTAGAAAAGCCGCGCACCCGGCAGGAAGCGAAATCAGACAATACGGGGGTATCTACGGAGCAAACCGTGGTGATGGTGGTCTGGGTCAACAGAATACCAAGAGGAATGGTGGTGTATACGCCCTCGGCGGCGCCGTCTACCTTTAAGGGTATGTCCACAATGATGACGGTATAACCATCTTCCAGGCTGATACGCGCGGATTCTTCCGGGTCAAGGGCGGCCTGCACATCAGCGGGCTCAATATCTAAGGTGGCGGCAACCTCGCGGATCTCCTCCTGGCTGGGGGCAGTCAGGCAGATCCATGTGCCTTCCTCAATTTCGTCTGCGCGGGTTAAGCGCCGGTTGACGGTTTCGTATATCGCCAGCATGGAAAGATCACCATCATTTCTTTGTTAAATCACAGATTTTAGTATACTTGCTTTGGACCCAAAGCGCAAGTATGGAAGATAAATGATTTGGGAAAGATGGGGAAGCAGGGGATTGAGAAGGCTATTTGTATTATAGGAAGATGTGGGGGAAAAGGATAAAAAACGGGGACAAAAAGAAAATGAATAGAGAAACCACGTTAAAGCGTCCATATGCACCCTGCCCAAAAATAAATCGAAAAAATTATAGAAAAAATCGAAAAAAGGTGTTGACAATGGTTGAAAGTGTGGTATTATAAATAAGCTGTCGCGCAAGACAGCAGCTCTTCAAAAGCCA
>OGXD01001388.1_pt1 | contig 18816 bp, 17 predicted proteins | sample 1576211 | NCBI WGS metagenome assembly OGXD01 (sample SAMEA3541470, study PRJEB24748) | human gut metagenome | biome: human gut; feature: human-associated habitat; material: faeces | place: China | collected 2012
CTGCCTGTAGCTTATATTTGTCGTCCGTTCGTCACCAACTAATATTCAATTAAACTATATAATTTTCTTCCCCGTCACCGGATCTGTTAATCCAAGAAGTGCCATTATAAGTGCCATTCTCACATATACCCCATTCTGTACCTGTTCAAAATATGCAGCTCTTGGATCCTTATCAACATCCGCAGCTATTTCAGTTATTCTTGGGAGTGGGTGAAGTACTGGCATATCCTTAGGTGCTTTCTTTAACTTTTCCGCATTAAGTATATAGCAATCACGTAATCTTATATATTCATCCTCACTAAAGAATCTTTCTTTCTGTACTCTCGTCATATAAAGTACATCAAGCTCTGGCAGCACACTCTCTAACTGCCTTGATTCCTTATATACATCTGTGTTGTTATCAAGAACATCCTGTATCATATAATCAGGCATTTTAAGCTCTTGTGGAGATATGAATATATATTTGTTTCCTTCATATCTTGAAAGGCTTTTCACAAGTGAATGTACTGTTCTTCCGAACTTAAGGTCTCCACACAAACCTACTGTAAGGTTATCAAGTCTTCCTTTTCTTGATTTTATAGTCATAAGATCTATCATAGTCTGTGTTGGATGGCTATGTCCTCCATCTCCGGCGTTGATAACAGGTATTCTCGAATAAAGTGATGCCAGCATAGGTGCACCTTCTTTAGGATGTCTCATAGCTACAATATCTGCGTAGCAGCTTATTACACGGATTGTATCTTCAACTGTTTCTCCCTTGTTAACGCTTGATACATCAGCAGATGGAAAACCTATCACAGTACCACCAAGATTAAGCATGGCTGTCTCAAAGGAAAGTCTCGTCCTTGTACTTGGTTCATAGAATAATGTAGCTATCTTCTTTCCCTTAGCCACTTCACTATATGCTGGCATATTATCACGTATTCTTTCTGCCAGTGCAAGTATATCCCCTGTTTCCTCCACTGATAAATCCTTTGGGTCAATCAAATGTCTCATGTCATATTCCTCTTCTTTCATGCAGTTTATATCGTCAATATATTTATTATCATTTCTTATTCCATTAATCTCGCAGCATTTTATTATAGATCCTGCATTAAGCATCAATCCCTTAAAAGATATTCTTCTCTCTCTGCCCCGGTCGATACAAGATGTATTTTATGACTGATAAGCTCCTCAAGCTTAAGAATATAATTTTTTGCATTTTCTGGAAGTTCATCCCAGCTTCTACAACCGGATATATCACATTTCCAGCCTGGAAGCTCTTCTATAACAGGCTCAGCCTTTTCTAACCTACTGTCTGTTACGAAATCCTTAGTTATTGTTCCATCTATGCTATATGCTGTTATTATCGGTATTGTATCAAAATCACTCAATACATCTAACTTTGTAAGCGCGATATCATCAACATTCTGACACATTATTCCATATCTGCTTGCAACTGCATCAAATGGACCGACTCTTCTTGGTCTACCCGTTGCTGCGCCATATTCTCCACCAGCTTTTCTTAACTCTTCCATCCAGCTTTCAGGCATAGCTTTTTCTGCTACGAATCCACCTTCACCAACACATGTTGAATATGCTTTCATAACACCTACAACCTGTGAAACATTATATCCCATAAGGCCTGTACCCATAGGTATATATGCCGCAAGTGTATTAGAACTTGATGTATAAGGATATATGCCATAATCTATATCCCTCAATGCACCAAGCTGTGCCTCAAACAATATATTTTTATTATCCTTTGCAGCATTTCTTAAAAGTGCTGAAGTATCGCATATATAATCCTTAAACATATGTGCCTGTGTCTTACACCACTCAAGAAGCTCATCATATGAAACTGGTGGCTGATGATATATGTTTTCAAGAATAAGATTCTTGCTCTCGACTATAACGGAAAGGCGATGTCTTACTGATGGCTGGTCTATGTTAAGCAAATCTCCTATCCTAAGTGTTTTTTTCATATATTTGTCACCATATGCATAAGCAATTCCTCTTCTTGTTGAACCATATGCAGAGCCTGACTGTGACAATCTTTCCTCCTCTAACACATCCTGACGCACATGCATAGGCATACATATAGTTGCTTTATCCGATATCTTAAGATTATCTGGTGTTATTTTCACATTCATCTGCTGCATTATAGATATTTCGTGACGAAGATGATCCAGGTCTATAACCATACCATTTCCGAGTACACACACTACATCTGGATGAAGGATTCCTGATGGCAGAAGATTAAGCACATACTTTCCTTCCTGGGTAACTACCGTATGTCCTGCATTATTTCCTCCCTGATAACGTACAACATAATTCGCTTTCGCACTCATAAGGTCTACTATACGTCCCTTACCTTCATCTCCCCAATTAATACCAACTACTGCTTTTAACATACGTACTGCCTTCCTTTCATTTACATATTACCATTCAGAGCCATGTGGAATTCTCCCTGAAATACTCTTGATTTTTCTTATCAAAAGCATTATACTTTGCGTTAAATAAGATGTAAAACATATATTTGATATATCTGTTATATCATAATCATATGTCATTATGCCACGACTGAAGGGTACTTTGTTATGACTTTTTATGACATCTGTTCTGACTTTATTATGACATTACATAAATAATATGATGTGTCATAATATTTCTAATACACATAATGAATCTATAATAAGACATTTAGAATAAGACATTTAAAATAAACATTTAAAATAAACATTTAGAATAAGATATTTAGAAAAGAGGTTATATGATAAGCTACGATTATTACAGGATATTTTATTATGTTGCACAATATAAAAGCTTCACTAAGGCTGCAGAAATGCTTGATAATAACCAGCCTAATATAACACGCTGCATGAATAATCTTGAAAGTGAGATAGGATGCAAGTTGTTTGTACGTTCCAACAGGGGAATAACACTCACACCCGAAGGTGAACGATTATATGAACACGTTGCTGCCGGATGTGAGCAGTTTTCAGCTGGTGAATGTGAACTAGCCAAAGATAAAGGACTTGAACGTGGACTTATTAATATCGGTGCAAGTGAAACTGCACTCAGGCTTATATTATTAGACAGGCTTGAGACATTCCATGAAACTTACCCGCACGTCAGATTAAAAATATCTAATCACTCATCTCCACAGGCTATAGCAGCCCTTGAAAACGGACTGGCTGATATTTCTGTTATCACTACGCCTGTAACTATACCTAAAAACTATCATAAGGAGTCATTATATTCATTCAGGGAGCTTCTTATAGGTGGAACTAAATATGCAGACCTCGCATCAAAAATGCGAAGCCTGCACGACTTAAATAATATTCCTTTTATATGTCTTGGAAATGATACCGCAACAAGAAACCTGTATATAGAATTCTTTCTTAACCATCATCTTCAGTTTGCACCTGATATGGAGGCTGCAACAACTGACCAGGTTCTTCCTATGGTTGAACACAACCTTGGAATAGGATTTTATCCAGAAGACCTGTGTGCTGCTTCTATCACCAGCGGTTCAATATATCCCATAAGACTTGTGGAACCTCTTCCTGAGCGTGAAGTATGCCTTGTATGGGATAAAGGAAGACCGTTAAGCATAGCTGCAAAGAAGCTGATTGATACATTAAAACATTCCATACTCTTTTAAGTTGACTTTTCCATTAATAACTTCTATACCATCTGCCTTAAGAAGTGCTTCCTGCCTTTCTGCACCACCAAAGGCAAATGCACCAGACAGTTCACCCTTAGAGTTAACGACCCTGTAGCATGGTATGTTATCAGGGTCTGGATTCTTATGAAGTGCATTACCTACTGCCCTTGCCATACCTTTATTTCCTGCCATCTGGGCTATCTGTCCATAAGTAGCAACACAGCCCTTTGGTATTTTTTTTACTGCCTCATATATTCTTTTAGATGGATTATAAGTAACAAGCTCATAGCTTTCCTTAATCATAGTCTTTATAGCATCATCTGGAACTGAACCATCAAGTATGATCGTATTCCAGTGCTCTTTATTCTGATGCCAGCCCGGTATTACTGACTTAAATGCACTCCTCCAATAATCACGCCATTCTTTGTCTACTTTAACATTAAGGTTTAAGAAACCATCCTTTTCATATGTCCATAAGAACGCTTTCTTACTTCCTTTAACTCTTACAAGCTGCCAGTTAGCATCGTGAAATGGTGCTTCTACATATGTATCTGGAAATGATAAACCGTATTGAAGTACTTCTTCCCTATTCTCCATAACAATCCTCCATTCTCCCTTCTATACACTTTTTATAAATCCATGGGTAATTAATATCTATTATAACAAAATAGCAGGTTGATACAATAACCAACCTGCCATTTGCAATTAACTTTACATCTGCTTTTAACTTTACATCTGCTTTTACCTTTGCATTTACTATTACTTTCACTTTTAAGCATGCTGTATTTCTACTGCTGCTGCCTTTTTAGTGTTAGCACGCTTTGCACTTATTACTGCAAATACTGCTTCGATGGCTGCTGCCACAATAATGCAGTTAACCTGTGTAATACCAAAGCCAACATAGTTTGTTGCAATACCAAGTCCCCAGGCTATAAAGGCACCCCAGTTTACGGCTGGAATCTCATTACCCTCAAGTGATGGATACCCTTTTCTATACTTAACAAGATAATCTGCAATAAACACACCACCAAGTGCTGGAATTGTAGTTGCCAGGAAATTAATAAATGTTCCAAAATAGTTATAGAAACCGATTATAGCACCTATTGTTCCGGCAAGTCCAAAGCCAATTACAAGAACCTTTCTATTAACCTTAAATGTATTGCCAAGTGAAAGGGAACCTGAATATACGCAGCCCTGTGCTGTTGACCATATATTTAAAATCATTACAATAAATGCTGGTGCAAGAAGTCCCTGTGCTGCAAGCACAAAGGTTATATCTGAATATCCTGTGGCAATAGCACCAACCGCGCCAAGTATAATCATAAGAGGATTAGCTATAATCATTGCAAGAAACATTATAATTAAGGTCTGTTTTTTGTTCTTTGCGAATCTTAATACATCTGGTGTAAATGAAACTGCACCACATACAAAAGAACCTATTGAAAGTGAAACTAATGTATTAAAGGATGCTGGATTCTCAGGCTGGATAGCAAACAGGCCTGTAAGTCCACCGGTACTTTTAACACTAAGTACAATAGAAATAATACCAAATATAAGCACAAGTGGAACTGCTATATCACTAAGCTTCGACATCCACTTCATACCAAAAAGTGCTGTTGTAATCTTTTTATATGCATATTGCCCTTATAAATAAAATAGATTCTAAATATATTAATTCCGACCTGCTGGAACAATATACTTAGAATCTATTTTTACTAATATTGATTGTACAATATATTTCTTTAATATATATTTCTTTAATATATATTATTTTAATATTTCTAACTATTACTTTGCTTCTGCCTGTTTAGAATGCAGTTTATTAAACACCAGTAATCCCACACCGCATATTACAAAGAATATTGATATAAACTGTGATGTAGATAAGAAACCGACTTCACCACGGTAATCATTTCTTAAAAACTCTATAAGAAAACGTCCGATGCCATAAAGTATCATATATATATAACCTATATCCCCTGCTGGCAGATACTTACTCTTTCCCTTTTTCCTTCCTGCTGTAAAGCTATAATTATAAGCAATAACGAGAAGTATAATCATATGAAGAAAGTCTGCTCCAGCCGATATAAGCTGTGTTGGTATAAGCTTAACTCCCGCTGGTGCCTGCGAACCTACTGGAAATATAACTCCAAAGTGGCTTGTTGTTTCCCTTCCATAGCAGCAGCCTGCAAGAAAACAGCCTATTCTTCCAAAGCCCTGTGCAAGTGCGATCTCTGGCATTACAAGATCAAAATATTCCATAAAGTTTAGCTTCTTTACCTTACAATAAAGCATACAGCATAGCACACCAGCTATTATTCCACCATATACAACAAAGCCCGCTGAACCAAGCACCGCCTTGGGATTCTTTATAAATTCGTCAAACTCAACTATAACATATAAAAGCTTAGCACCAAGAAAGCCTGAAACACCTGCTATTATGGTTATATCAATAATTGCTTCCTCACGCAGGCCAAGCCTTTTAGCCCTGTATTCGGCAAGCAGCATTGCAAGTATGAAGCCTATTCCTATCATCAGGCCATACCCATGTACTGTCAGGCTCCCTATACTAAATAAATCTGTCTTCACTCTTTATTCCTCCCTGTTTATCATATAATCAGCAACCTCTTTTGCTGCTTTTTACCGGCTCTTTTACAAGCCAAACATAGCCTCTGAGCTTTCTATCCTTTCTGCCACCTCATCAAAGAATGTTTCCTCCGACCTGTAGGGCTTAGTATAAAATGTCTTCAAATTATACATATTAAGTATCCTTATCTGTTCCTGTGTAAGCCCTGGCAAGGTTTTTTGCAGCTTCTTAAGATACCTGTGCCACTTTATTATATAAGCATTATACCTCTCTGTATCAGATATTCCCAGCCACTTTTTCACTTTTATCTTGGTAAGTCTTTCCTTATTACACTCTCCTGTCTGCAATATGTAATAAAAATGTTCATCATCCTCCCAATATCTTCCCAACGGGAACATTCTGCATATTCCAGGTCTGTAGCTGTGAATACTGCACATATTATCCTTGTTCAGAAAAGAACAGGCATCTGTATCAGCCTGCATCTTAATATTAGGAAGAATACACCCATCCACTACATTAAGCTCTATATTGCTGTCAGACATCTGTTCAAAGGACAGTCCAGTTCCTACTGACAATCTATAGCAATCATACGGATCAAGCACTATCGTCTTTCCCATGCCAATACAACATATTTTTTTACAATTGCTGCAGTTATCCGTATCTGCTCTTACCATATCATTCTCACAATATAATCTGCCATCTGATATATCCTCTAAACATGTATTTCTAATCATACTATATAAATCCCTTCCTCGTAAAATCCGGAAATTCACCAGTTTTAACTTCTTTTAACATTGGTATTATACTTTAATTTGGTAATTATGTCGATACGCTTAATAAAATGGCTTTATTGCTGCCTTACCACCGCTTTACCTCTGTTTTGTATTTTAATAATCTAAAGCTATTACAAAATATAACAAAAAATACCAAACTTATTTTAAAAAGACATTACTTTTTTATCAAAATATGCTACAATACGTTACTGTATAGTATTATGATGCAAATGTATAAATAATGATTGGAGACAATGATGAAACACAAGATTATAACATTTGGTGAGTTAATGTTAAGACTTTCACCTGATAACAATGAAAGATTTACCCAGGCACACTCTTATGAGGCTGTTTATGGCGGTGGTGAAGCTAATACTGCTGTATCACTTGCTAACTTTAATGTTGATACACGTTATGTAACCAAGCTTCCTAAGCATACTATTGGTCAGAGTGCTGTCAACTCCTTAAGACAGTATGGTGTTGATGTCAGCAGAATCGTCCGTGGTGGCGACCAGATTGGCATATATTTTCTTGAGAAAAAGACAAGCCAGCGACCAACCAATGTTATATATAATAGAAATGGTTCCGCATTCGCCCTTGCTACAAAGGAAGATTTTGACTGGGATTCTATATTCGATGGTGCAACATGGTTCCATTTTTCCGGTATAACTCCAGCTATAAGTGATAATATGGCTGAAATCACTATAGAAGCCTGTAAAGAAGCTAAGAAACGTGGCATCACAGTAAGCTGCGACCTTAACTACAGAAGTAAGCTCTGGTCAAGTGAAAAAGCTAATAAAGTCATGAGTGAAGTATGCAGATATGTAGATATATGCATAGCTAACGAAGATGATGCAGTTGGTATATTTGGCATGGATGCATCTAAGTCTGATAAAGAAAAGAATGCATATATTGCAGAAGAACTTACAAAGATGTTCCCTAACTTCAAGATGGTAGCTTCTGTATGGAGAACAGAAACCTCCATAACTACATTCAAGCTTCAGTCAATGATATACACAGAAGGAAAGGCTTACTACAGCCAGGAATTCTTTATGAATATACTTGATTACATCGGTGCTGGTGATGCCTACTGTGCAGGTATAATCTACAGTCTTATAAACGACTTTGACCCTCAGAAGGCTGTTGAATTTTCTAATGCAGCAAGCTGCTTAAAGCACACTGTAAGCGGAGATTTCAACCTTGTATCAGTAGATGAGGTGATGAAGCTCGCATTTGCCAAAGCTGGCAACGAGGTTTCACGTTAATATTAACTACACAGCGGTCATGTATTGTTTTTATCGATATATGACCGCTGTTTTTTTATTTAGATATTTGAATATTAAAATATTTACTTTGCAAAATAACCGATATGTTCTTTATCCAAAACAACAATATGCACACTTTTAATAACATGTCACAACTTTTTTAAATAATTATAATGCATTTTTTCTTAAAGTATGTTATTATATAAATGATTTTTTTCGTGATTATTTATTATACATAATATGAATAAGGGGATGTAAATTATATGTTTGTTAAAAAAAAGGAGCAGCATGTGTTATCTGACCATGATGCGCAGCTATTATTAGATTCTATTGATAATATTATTTCAGGAGGTTTTGACGATGTTAATCCAGCAGATTTTGACAGTTCTGTTATCGGCGGTAAGCTTAACTCTATGCTTTTTTCCATGAAACAGATAAACAATCCTGTTGTTATGCGACTGAATGAAACTATGAGTATCATAGGTGATAACAGTCTTATGAAGGATACATTTGAACAGGTTGAATCGCAGACCATGTCTATAAAGCACATGGAAAATGCCAGTCTTAATCTTGAAGATTCTATTGACAATATCTCCTCTGCCATGGGAAATATCAGGGATAACACACATAATATCATTGAGGTATCACAAAATATAACTAACGATATGAATGACAGTATTACTGCCGTTAATCAATCATCCAAGCGCATAGAGGTTATTAACAATCGTGTACAGAATTTTAAAGGCAAGATTGGTAAGATTGAAGAAATCGTGGACCTTGTAAAGAAAGTTGCCAACCAGAGTAACCTTCTTGCACTTAATGCATCTATAGAGGCTGCAAGAGCTGGTGAAGCAGGAAAAGGCTTCGCTGTCGTTGCCGACCAGGTACGGCTTTTATCCAGTAACACATCGGAATCTGCTGAAGATATAGTAAAGTATGTTACTGAACTTAAAGAGAATATAGATGAGCTGGCTCTTGCCATGGATGAAACAACTCTCAGCCTTGCAGAAGGGAATTCAAAGGTTGAAAAGTCTATTGTTTCCATGCAGCAGATGAATAATCAGATGATAAGCATACGTGAAGGTGTTGACAGTGTATTTAACGATATAGATACACAGACTAAAGTAACCCGTTCTTTCTCCAAGCAGATTGAAAACATATCACAAAGCTATAACACTTTATCGAACGACTGCCTGCAGACTGGACGACGTGTATTTAAGATTGGACGATATCTAGATAAAACAAGAAGTGATCTTGTACGTGGATGCTCAAAAATAACTGAGCAGGACTGGGTACGTGTATTTGAAGTGGATCATTTCGTACTCACATGGCGTGTATATAACAACATTGTAGGCTTTGAGCATCTTCAGAAAAAACAGGTGGATGATCCTGGTAGATGTAAGCTTGGAAAGTGGCTTAAACAGGTATCAGATGAACGGCTTATACACAGCAAGGAATATATATCCCTTGCCAAATCACATGAAGACCTTCACAGGTATGCCACTCTGTCATGGCAGGCCAACGAAGATGGAGACCATAGCAAAGCTATTTCTTATTTTGATGATACATATCGTTCATATCAGGAATTCGATGAGGCACTGCATCGCTTCCAAAGCAAGATGCATTCTCTTGGCTACAACGATATAACCCAGATTGTTAAATTTGAACATTCTTAATAATAGTAGTCTATATATATTATATACTATAATATACACTATATAATATATAGTGTATATTAGGCAGCTTTAACTTTATCAGGACCCAGAATAACACCTTTCATGATTTCATGTCAGGTATATGATTCTTGGTCCTGTTTTGTTATTTACTATTATATCTTTTAATTACCTGCTATAACCTGCTATATTAAACCTGTTATACTTAACCCGCTATATCAAACCATTATATTTAACATGCTATATCGAACATGTTGGACACTGTGGCAGATTCTCTTCACATACTGGCTGGCATCCCTTATCACAGTCATTTTTAAGACTGCTCTCACAATGTGGTGGACTAAGATCAAGTGGTTTAATAGCAAGATTTAACAGATTACCGCATACGAACTTCATCTCATCTGAATTCTCCTGTGACACTATACTGCCCTTTGGAGTAACTATCTTTCCAGCACTTGCAACTCTGTAGCCCGCATAATAAAGGCTCTGCAATATAACTGAAAGACCTATAGTTACCTCATCTGACGCTATGTCAATATCTAATACCTTAGGTATGGCATAAAGATTAAGCCCCTGTGTAATTCCATTATCACCTGATAAGAAACCTGTATAATTCAAAGCTGGCTGGAAGCTTTCCCCTTCCATGTTGTAAGATACGCCATACGGTGCAAATATTTCAAGCTCAACTGATGAAGGATTAACATCTTCATCATATGTTGCTGCCGTTGTATCTGATGGCAGATATTCAACTGTTGGATATATAGTCGCCACAAGTCTGCAATTTTCATCATATAGATTAAGTGCAAATGTTACTTGAAGATTAGAAAGCTTGACTGAATAGCAGTTTGGTCTGCCCGGTATCTGGTTTATCACAACATTGCCCGCGCCATACTCGTATGATATTTCAACAACACTTGCTGCTGCGTTGGTAACAGTGGGATAATTAGCCGATATATCCACACCCGCAGCAGCTACAGCACAAAGGTTAATACCTATCTGATCATATATAAGCGGTGCAAATAAACTAAGCTCGGAAGGTGATCCACATATCGGATTCGTACAAACATCAAAACAGCCATTAGGCATATTAGATACAATATCACTTACAATCTTTGTACAGCACCCACTCTTTTTGCATTTACATCTCGCCATATCATATTCCTTTCTTTTTATAATTCTTACTACATTATATGTTCTAAAGCTCTTTATGCTACCATACATTTTAATAAGTATTATAGATGAAGGTTATTATGTCTAATGTATATTCTGTTGGAAACAACCGTCAGCTTATTATATATGCCGCAGGTTCTAATATATTCTTAAGAATCGCTCATTTTGGAGGACTTGAACGTCCCATAGTACTTGCCACTGACTATAACCATGGACTTAATGAATGTGTTTATAACGACACTTTATACTATACATATATCTCAACCGACAATTCACTTCACATTAAAAACATAATGGAAAGCCAGAGTATATATACAGTAAGCGGCAATAATATTCCTGAGTTATATAATCCATCTATCTGTGTATGTAATCATTCTCTACTTCTTTTTTATCTTAAGAACAACCCTCTTTTAAAACACCTCTGTCTTCACTGTCTTTCTTTTGGCGATATACATAACTGCACGGAAGCTTTTCCTGTTCCACTGCCATCCTGTGTGACAGATATATCTGATTATCATATCTTCAAGGCTGGTAATACTCTTTTTCTATATGTAAATAACCGGATGTTTTTTATTGAAGAAATCGGACATATTAAAGAAATGAGACTTGTCTCTGAAATAAAAGAAAACGATAATAATAAGAATAAATTAGCTGCCTGTCAGGCAAAAATTAACGAACAGGCAGCTGTTATTAACAGTATCAGACTTCAATACGATGAACTTATGAATGTAGCCTCCCAATACAGAGAGGAAGCACTGAAATGGCGTTCTAAATTCATGTAACGATAATAGTTATAACCGGTACAATTCATCATATTTATGATATTAAAGCTTCTTATTATCTGGCATAATGTACCTTTAACAGACTAAGTCCCTTTGCCGGTGCTGTTGCACCAGCAAGGGCTCTGTTTTTTGCTTCTATTAACTCTATCATACTTTCTGGTGTTCTCTTATGGAATCCTACCTCCAGAAGTGTTCCCGACAAAATCCTTACCATATACTGTAAAAATCCTGTGCCATGATATGTCATATTAAGATATGCACCTTTTAGTGATATATCTATCGAATATATCTCCCTGACTGTTGACTTCTTCATCTTAGGATTACCACAGAAGCTTGCAAAGTCATGTACTCCAACAAGATATTCCGCTGCTTTTTTCATAGCCTCAACATCAGGCATCGCACCAGTTATATGTACGTATTTTCTGTTAAACACGGGTTTTTTATCCCCAACATAACATGTATAACAATAAGTTTTCCCCATAGCATTATATCTGCTGTGGAAACGTTCAGAAGCAACCCTGACCTCCTGCACACATATATCCTCTGGCAGATACTTATTCATATAATCACATATCTGGTTTTCTGACATATCAGTATCCATATGTACATTAGCAGCCATTCCCTTAGCATGTACTCCTGCATCCGTTCTTCCTGCACCTATAACTTCAACATCTGCACCTATCATCTGTGAAAGCACATTCTCAAGCTTTCCCTGAATCGTCATATCAGTATTAGGCTGATGCTCCCATCCATAATATCTTGTACCATCATAGGATATTATCATTTTATAGTTTTTGGTATTTCCCATATTAATCTCCATTTCTGCACATGCTTTTCACAGTATGTTAAACTCCTGCAAAACGATGCGGCTACAGCATTTTTTTACATATATCACAAAGACAGCACTTATCACAATGAGGCTTTGTTCTTGCTGTACAGACCTCTCTTCCATGTATAACAAATCTGTGGCATAAGTCACTTCCTTCTTCTTTAGGCACTATCTTCCACAATGCCATCTCTACCTTCTTAGGCTCTTTTTCATCCTTTACCAGTCCTATCCTGTTACACAGCCTTATACAATGTGTATCTGTGACTATAGCTGGCTTTCCGTATACGTCTCCCATAATAAGATTCGCACTTTTCCTTCCTACACCTGGAAGCTTTAAAAGCTCTTCCATTGTATCTGGAACCTTATCATTATACTTTTCATGAAGCAGCTTCATGCATGCACTTATATCACGTGACTTACTTTTACCAAGACCACATGGACGTACTATTTTCTCTATATCATCCACATCTGCATGTGCCAGTGCACTAACTGATGGATATTGGGAAAACAAGCCCTGTACAACTATATTCACTCTTTCATCTGTACACTGTGCTGCAAGTCTTACGCTTACCAGCAGCTTCCATGCCTCATCATAATCCAGTGTACATCCTGCATCAGGATATTGCTTTTTAAGCCGTTCTATAACCTCTATTGCCAGTTGTTTTTTTGTCATAACATTTCTCCTGCCTGTATTATATTAAAAATGACATATAAACTGTCATAATGATAATATCATATACATTATTTCAGATTATATGTCAGATTTTACTACTTATCAACTCCAATATCCGAGTTCTTTTCCTTTTTCATATATTCCCATGCCTTTTGCATAATATCCATAGGCATTAAAATGCGTCCAGTCATATCTTAACTGCTTTGATATATTACCACGCTTGAAGTTTTCAAGATCCTCTGTTGTCGTCTTCAATCCACATACATCCAGTCCATACTGTATTATATATGTTCTGGTGTTAAAGAAATGAGCTCCATATGCTTCTCTTAATGCTGCCTCCCATGATGTATCACCTATACCAACATAAGAACCATCTTCATTATATTCACCCTGGTTATCATCACCTATGGATGTTCCTGGATCATCTGTATCACCAACTATTATATAATAGTCACAGCCTGAATTGATAATAATGTTGTCATACTGAAGTATGAGTGTCTGATAATCGCTTCCCCAGCCTCCATTACTTCCTATCTCTAGTATGAGAATATCCTTCTGGCTATGGTCTTTTGCTGCCTTTGGTTCAGCCAATGAGCCTTCTGGAATATCTACAAGACCTATAGACGGATTCGTTGGTGGTTCTGTTGGTTTTTCTGTTGATTTTTCTGTTGTCACTTCTGTTGGTGCCTGTGTTGATTTTTCCGTTGATGTTTCTGTTATATTTTCTGATGGTTTCTTTCCTGTTGTTGCATTCTCTGTTATTTTTACACCTGCTGGTTCATCCGTCATGTCGTTATTTACTGGTTTTATATTGCTGTCAGCATACTGCTGGGCCTGTATATGTCTTACACCTGTATCAGCCGTATCCATACTATATGCTGCATAACCTTTTACAAGCTGTATACTGACTTCGTTATAATCTGTATTCATAACCTTACACAGATATCCATTAATATACATCGTATCTGGATATGAGTTACTCTCAACTCCATAACCACTATAATCATCACATGTGAATACATCTCCATCTTCATCTATAAGTCTGACTATCGCTGAAACATCTTCACTTATTGTCACACTTCTGTCTGTATAAAGCTTTACTCCACCTGCCCTGTAAGCTATCTCGTAAGAGGTCTCACCCGGAACACCGAAATTATAAGTTTCAATGCCTGTAAGATATGATATAGTACGTGGAGACGTCCATCCTGTTATATTCATTCCATTAACCGATGCGTTGACCGAACCGCAGCCTACACCAGCTACCATACTATCTCCAAAATATGAAATATATCTTCTGGCACCATCATATGGACGATTCTCTACATTCAGCCTTCTTGATGGAAGTTCTAATGCTTCCTGGTCTTCTGTTGATATCTCATTCTCAAAGAATTCTTCAACAACATAGTCTTCTACAACCTCTGCTTCTGTTTCTTCCTCTGTTTCTTCTTCTGTAGCTTCTGTTTCTTCATTCGTTGTACCAGTTGTTATGTCCACTACAACACTTGTATCTTCCTGCCTTTTGCTAAGCTTTTTCTTTTTAACAGCACCTGCTGTTACTGTTGTTACCACTGTTGCTAAAACTACAAGAATTATTGCCATTGTACATATGGAAGCCTTCTTATTGTTTTTTATAAACTCTTTTATAAGCTCTGCATAATTTTTATTTTTTTTACCATTTCTGTTCATTTATATTTCTACTCCTTAAACTGATGCCCCTATACATCATTTCCAATATCCTAGTTCCACCCCCTTCGCATAGATTGCCAGCCCCTTCGCATAATACCCATACGAATTAAAATGTGTCCAGTCAGACCTTAGCTGTTTGGATATACGCCCCCGCCTGAATCCTCTGTAATCAGCTTTAGTCGCTCTTAAACCGACATCTGACAGACCATTTTCTATAAGATATGTTCTCATATTAATGAAATGCTCTCCATATGCTTCCCTTAGTGTTGCTTCCCATGCAGTATCACCAACTCCTACATATGTTCCATCATCATTCCTGAACCCCTGCGCAGTATCCGCTATTGACGTTCCAGGATCATCTGTATCACCCACTATGATAAAATAATCACAGCCAGCATTCTGAATCATGGCATCATACTGGCTTATAAGCTGCCTATAATTATCCCAGCCTCCATTACTTCCTATTTCAAGTATAAGAATATCATTCTTACGTTCATGGGAGGCTTTGGTTACAATCTGTGTACCCTCATATACAGTTGTAAATGCATCATAGACATCTTCTTCTTCTGAATACCGGCATATATACAGTCCGGTTTCTTCTGTTCCTGTTATCTTAAACATATCATCATTGATATATACTACATCTGATTCATGTGGTTCCACATATCCATATGCACTAAAATCAGCCATATATACAGGATTGCCATATTCATCTATTATACTGATTTCAACACTGTCGTCATAACCAACTTCAAATGTGTTATCAGCATACATTTTTATTCCACCTTGTCGAAGTGCTATCTCGTTCGATGTTTCCCCCGAAACACCAAGATTATACACTTTAATGCCAGTCAGATATTCTAACGTATATGGTGTAGTCCAGTCTGATATATCAAGTACGTTATCTTCACCGAAAACATATGCTTCCCCAGCTCCTATACCAAACATCATGGAATCCCCCCAGCATGATACAGTCCTTTCTTTTCCATCATAAGGAATAACTGCTGTGTTTAGTGTTCTTGGTGGAAGCTCATATGCCTCTTCATCTTCTTCAGGAATAACACTACTGTCATCCTGCTTTGATTTTTCACTGCTTTTATAATTATTTATCCTGCTTTTCCCAGCAAGAGTTACTACATATATAACTGTAAAACATACAACAACCATAACAACAGCTCTTATAAGCTTTACATAGCTATTATAATCTTTAACCGATTTCATTCAACCATCTGCTTTCCATATTATGATGATGCCATGATCTAAAGATCTTATTCTGTAGGCATCAATTCGTATCTTACTGTAATTATAATATCCAGAACCCTCTATACCATACTATTGTTCTACCACCATAATACAAAAAGAATGTTACCACCGGCTTACATTTTTATATTAACAGACATTATTCCGAATAATTTCTGTTAACATAGTTACCTATCTCTATGCTATCCTCTGGCATACGGCATCCTACTATGTAGCTGCCATCACTATCTGTACTTCTTATTGCAACACCCTCAAGATATCTTCCCTGTTCTATTGGGAAATCAGGAATGTTTACTATCATATTTTTGCCATTACATTCGGCAAATTCTGCTGCCTTAGACATAAACGCAAAACCATTAGCGCTTATATTAACCATCTCGCCTGCGAATGTTGTTCCGGTATCATCCGAAAAAATTATAGTACATTTGTTATGTATCGGCATTCTTGTATACTTTCTTCTGTTAACAATGCTTGGAAGTGTTGATACAACAAGCTTGCATACATCTTCTTTATATTCAGATGCCCTTTTAGCTGATACATCACTCCAGCGATAAAGAACATTGCCTGCCACAATCTCTATTTCATATCTTAAAGCTGTATTATCAACATCAACATCTTCCTTATCGAATCTTACATATAAAGCTCCATCCTTCTGTGAAATTATCTCGCCACTATAATCTTTATCAAAAGGCTTTCCTGATATAAGCTGTCTGACTGTACATCTCATACCATGCTTTATATCCTGGATTCCCATGAAACCACCAACTCCGAGCTTTTCCATCATAGCTCCGACTACGCTTTCAATCTTATTGACATTACGTGCAGATTCCTCATACTTACTAAGCATAATCTTAGTACTTTCATCTGCATTAGTTATACAGTCATTGATAACCTGCATAACACTTTCTATCTGCTTCATATTATCGACCATATTGCGGTTAGAACTCTCAACCTCCTGCATGGCAGAATCGACAACTCCTATATGCTGTCCTATCTGGTTAGAGTCAGCTGCTATTCCGGAAACACTTTCGTTAACCTTTATAACCTTGCCCTGTGTCTCCTGTATGATTGATAACATACCCTTTACTGAATCAAGCATTTTACCTGATGTGTTGCCAAGATGATTAAGTGCAGTCATAATTCTATCTGATGATTCCTGTGTTTCATCACTTAAGTTTCTTATCTCATCAGCTACAACTGCAAAGCCCTTGCCAGCTTCCCCGGCTCTTGCTGCTTCTATGGATGCATTAAGCGCTAGAAGATTCGTCTGTGAATTGATTTCTTCAATAGTTCCTGTTTCTGTCTTAACTTTTTCAAACTCCTGCTGGAATTCATGTAATATATTATCTACATCACCAGATAATCTTGCCATGGTATTAGTACTTTCAACTACATCAGAAAGCTCCTTTGTACTCATATCTGTATGTTCAACCGATTCACTTACAAGCTTTACTACATCATTAATAAGTGAAGCTACATTCTCTACCTGGTCATTAATCTTAGTCGTCATGTCAGTTGATGAGTCTGTTCTGTCACGGAGTATAGCGTTATTCTGTGACAGTTCTTTCATACTTGATACTACGAAGTTAGCACCCTGTTTGTTTTCTTCTTCAAGTTCACGTACAACTGTGATTCCATCAACAATCATATTACTTGAATCCTTAACCTGTTCAACTGTCTTAACAACTCTTTCAAGATCATCCTTGATTGAATCTGTAAGTGCACCATCTGAAAGATTTAGGTGATTAATAGACATAACATAACAAACATAGCTTAATATTATACATGATATCTGTAACATATAGTTATCTACATCAGCAGTGGTATTCATGCCTAATATAGCAAAGCGGTATATTGATGCCAGTATTAACATAATGCAATTAAACACACCGCATCGTATCATAAACTTCCTATCCTTAAAAAGAATAAACATACTTGCAACAGGAAATATATATGCAAAAGAAAGCATAGTCTGGCTTGTACATACTATAAAGCCATAAAATATTCCATATCCTATAGTTATTGCGAGCTTATAAAATGGTGCATTCTTTCCCTTAATCTTAAGATATATAGATCCTGATACATATGGCACCCAGCATAGCAGTAAAAATGGGACTATATATTTGGAATCATAAGTTCCTTTTGTAACATTGGAACAATACTGTGCTGTCAATAACAGATTCAACAAAAACCATACATTCCTTGTCTTAATATTAGCCCTTGCTTTGAACTCTTCCGCATCATACGCTTTACTCATACGCAATACCTACCTTCTACACTTTAGTCACATTCTTACAGTCTTAATGACACATAAATATAGTATATATCTATAATCAACAAAATTCAACATAAAAGCAGTATTTAAGAAATGCACATTTTTATAATCACATAAAATGATGTCGGGGTCAAAAGCCCCCGACTTTGATACCTACGAATTGTTCCGTGCTACGCACTCCCACAATTCTCCCC
>OGXD01001395.1_pt1 | contig 18729 bp, 14 predicted proteins | sample 1576211 | NCBI WGS metagenome assembly OGXD01 (sample SAMEA3541470, study PRJEB24748) | human gut metagenome | biome: human gut; feature: human-associated habitat; material: faeces | place: China | collected 2012
GGCTCTTTTCCGCTGGAATGAGAGGATATAAAAAGAAGACAAAGCGGACATTACATCCAGCCGCCGGAGACATTCATCACATGCGCCGTGACGTACTTCGACTCGTCGGAGGCGAGATACAGCGCCATGTAGGCAATGTCGATGGGCTCGCCGAGGTGCTTGATCATGCAGTTGGTCGTGTAGCGCGACTGCGTCTCGGGCGTGAGATGCTTGGCGACGGCCTCCGTGGCGATGATGCCGGGGTTGAGCACGTTGACGCGCACACCCGCGTGCGCGACCTGACGCGCCATCTGGCGGCTGAGGTGGTTGATGCCGGACTTGGCGACACCGTAGCCGACCTGCGTACGGTCGGGGCACACGGCAGCGACGGAGCCGATGTTGATGATGCTGCCGGAGTGCTGCTTGATCATGGCCTTGTTGAGCGCTTCCTGGCAGGCGTTGAACACGGTCGAGAGATCCACGCAGACGGTCTTTTCAAACTCCTTGTAGGTGCACTTGGTGATGTCGAGGTCCTTGCGGGGGTTGGATTCGCCGAAGTTGTTGACCAGCACGTCGAGGCGGCCTTCCTTGGCGATGCACTCGTCGATCATGCTTCTGTGCGTGGCGGGGTCGTGTGCCTCAAAGTAGACAAGCTCGGCCTGACCGCCGCGGGCTCTGGCGGCCTCAACGGCAGCCTTACCGGTCTCCATGTTGCGGCAGGCATAGTAGACCTTCGCGCCCTCATCGACGAACAGGTCTGCGATCGCGCGGCCGATGCCGCGGGTGCACGCCGTGACCAGCGCGACTTTTCCTTCCAGTCTGTTACTCATAACCGTACACTTCCTTTCTGATGGTCGTCATATTGTTTCCGGTGATCGGCGCGGCTGCGCCGAGGTTGCTTAAAGGTTTGCGCCGTAATCGGCAACGAGCGCCTGACCGTTGAGCGGCGCAGAATCGTCGCTGCACAAAAACAGCAGGATCTTGGCAATGTCGAGATCCGAGCACGTGCCCACGTCGAGCGTGGAATGCTTTGCGGTGGAGGCCTGCATGGCCTTGGCGGCCTTCGTGTACTTGCCTCTGGCCTTCATGGCGCGCGTGGTCATGGGGGTCATGACCGTGCCGGGGCACACGCAGTTGGCGCGGATCTTCTGCTCGCCGTTGGCAAAGCGCAGCGCGATGTGCTTGGTCAGCGCGACCTCCGCGCCCTTCGAGACCGTGTAGGCTGCGCTGCCGTTGCCGTTCACGCCGCCGACGGAGGCGACGGTCGCAATCGTGCCGTAGCCCTGCGCGATGAACTGCTTGACAGCCGCGCGGGTAACGTACATCGTGCCCTTAACGTTCACGGTCAGGGTCGTGTCGAGATCGCTGGTAAGAAAATCGTCGATCGGCCGCATGGCGACATCGAGCACACCTGCGATATTGGCCAGCGCGTCGATCTTTCCGTACTTTTCCACACCGGCCGCAAACGCCGCCTTCACAGCGTCATTGTCGGTGATGTTGACGACAGCCGTCATGACCTCGCCGCCCGCAGCCCGGATGTTGGCCGCGACCTTGTTGAGGTTTTCTTCATGCATATCCGCCATGATGACGCTTGCGCCCTCGTGTGCGAAGAGCTCGGCAGTCTTGGCGCCAATGCCGGAACCGGCACCGGTGACGAAACAGACTTTTCCATCAAGTCTACCCATTTGTTTCTCCTTTGCTGATATAGAATGCGGCGGACGGGCTGTGTGAGCCGCAGCCCGTCCGGTATATTGGGATCACTCGTCCTTGAGCGGCCACTCCATGCCGATGCGCTCACACTGGCGCTCGGTATCCCAGAAGAAGCCCCAATCGGGCAGGTGACGGATGCGGGCGGTGTCCGCCGGCGTCCACGTCACGATCTCGCCCTTCTTGTAGAGGTCGTCGATCTCCTTATCGGTGTATCCGAACTCCTGCAGCACCTCGCGGTTGTGCTCGCCGAAGCACGGCGCGGATGCCACGATCTGCGAGGGGTTGTTCTTGAAGCGGTTCGTGATACCGATGCCCTTCATCTCGCCGAAGATCTGGTCTTCCCACTCGACAAGGTTCTCGCGCTCGGCGTACTGCGGGTCGTTTTCGATATCGCCCGGCTCATAGGCACGCTGGTTCGGAATGCCGACCTTGTTGAAGATCTCCTCGAGCTCGGCGCAGGTGTGCTTCGCGCAGAAATCCGTGAGCGCCTGATCCGCCTTCTGCCCCATGGGGGTGTTGAGCGGGAAGCCGGGGATGCCCTTCGGCAGACCCGGCGTCACGCCCGGCGTGCCGACGCCGATGATGGGATAGCCCTTCTCGACCGGGCCGGGGCCATTGATGGCGACAAAGAGCTGCTTGTTGTCCTTCGTGGTGTAGAATGAGAAGCAGGCCGCAAGGTCGGAGTGGTTGCCGGTTCGGTACGGCACGGGCTCGCCGTCTTTCGGGTAGCCCTTGTTGTACCAGAGCACCGGATAGTTATCCAGCAGACGGAACATGGTGTCGTACTGCGCAACGTCGCAGGACTCGCCCTTGCCAGTCTTGAGCGCGTGGATGTAAGCCGACAGTGCGGTCATGCAGGCGTTGTAGGCCGTGACATAGTCAGACAGATAGGGGTTGACCTTCAGCGGCACATCCGTCGGGGACACGCCGTTCATGTACATATAACCGCCCATGGCCTGACCGGAAACGTCGTAGGATGCCTTGGACTTATACGGGCCCGTCTGGCCGTAGCCGGAGACGTGCACGATGCACAGCTTGCTGTTGACACCCCAGCAGACCTCATCGGTGAGGCCCATCTTGGCATAGGTGCCGGCCTTGCTGGACTCGATCCAGATATCGGCCCACTCGAGGCACTTTTTGAAGATCTTCTTGCCGGCGGGCGTGCGCGGGTTGCACGTGATAGAGTACTCGTTGCGGTGGTTCTGCGACCAGCTGGTCGTCCCGCGCGTGCCGCAGGAGATCTTGGGCGCCTCGGACTGGAGCACCTTCGCACCCATTTCCGCCATCAGGCAGCCGGCGAAGGGGCCGGCGATCGCCGTGCCGGACACAAAGACCTTGACGCCGTTGAGAACGCCGAAGTCGGGGTATTCGCTGAACTTCTGCGTGAGGTTGCAGTCAATTTTTTTGAAACTCATGTATGCTGTGCCTCCTTTTTGTTGTGTTTTTCTACAGATTCCTCCGGATTCAAGATAAGCTGCCAACATGGGCAAAAGCCCATGCTGACAGCTTACCGTCTATTTGCGCTAAGATTTACTTTTTCGGGGGATACTCCAGGCCGATGCGCTTAGCCTGACGCTCCGGATCCCAGAAGAAGTGCCACTCAACGAAGTTCTTGATGCGGGCGGTGTCCGCCGGCGTCCAAGTCGCGAGCTCGCCCTTCTTGTAGAGCGCGTCGATCTCCTCGTCGGTGTAGCCAAAGTCCTTGAGAACCTCGCGGTTGTGCTCGCCGAAGCACGGCGCGGAAGCCACGATCTGGGACGGGTTCTTCTTGAAGATGTTCGTGACGCCGATGCCCTTCATCTTGCCGAAGCACTGGTCATCCCACTCGACGATGTTCTCGCGAGCCTCGTACTGCGGATCTTTCTCGATGTCGGCCGGGCCGTAAGCGCGCTGGCACGGGATACCGGCCTTGTTGAAGATCTCCTCGATCTCGTCGCAGGTGTGCTCGGCGCAGAACTTCGCGCACAGCTCGTCCGCCTTCTTGCCGCGGGGGTCAAACAGCGGGAAGCCGGTGCAGTTCTTCGGGATGCCCTCGGTGACGCCGGGCTTGCCCATGCCGATGATCGGATAGCCGCGGGTGACAGGGCCCTGGCCGACGATCGCAACGAACATGGCGTTGCCGTCCTTCGTGTCGTAGAACGAGAAGCAGGCAGCCTGGTCGCTCTTGTTGCCGGTGCGGAAGGGCACGGGCTCGCCCTGCTTCGGGTAGCCCTTGTTGAACCAGTTGGCCGGGTAGTTGTCGAGCAGGCGGAACATGGTGTCGTACTGCGCGACGTCGCAGGAATCACCCTCGCCGCTGTTCTTGGCGTTGATGTAGCCGGCGAGCGCGACCATGCAGGCGTTGTAAGCGGTGATGTAGTCGGACAGGTACGGGTTGACCTTCAGCGGGCCGGACGTCGGGGAGACGCCGTTCATGTACATGTAGCCGCCCATGGCCTGACCGGAGACGTCGTAGGAGGGCTTGTTCTTGGCCGGGCCGAACTGGCCGTAGCCGGACACGTGCACGATGGCGAGCTTCTTATTGTGCTTCCAGCAGACTTCGTCGGTCAGGCCGCGCTTGGCATAGGAGCCCGGACGGCCGGCCTCGATCCAGATGTCAGCCCACTCGACGCACTTGAGGAAGATCTTCTTGCCGGCGGGGCTGGCGGAGTTGATGGTGATGGAGTACTCGTTGCGGTGGTTCTGGCTCCACGCGAGGGTGCCGCGGGTCTGGCAGGCGATGGTCGGAGCCTCGGCCTGCAGGACCTTCGCGCCCATCTCGGCCATGAGGCAACCGGCGAAGGGGCCGGCGATGTTCGTGCCGGTCACGAAGACCTTGACGCCCTTGAGAACGCCGAAGGAAGGATACTCGTCGAATTTCTGAGTCAGTTTGTTGTCGATTTCTTTCATGTTAGGATGACAATCCTTTCTGTGCGTATCGCACTGAATGAGGTTGATTGGTCGGAAGAAATTACTCTTTGGCAGCTTCTGCCTTCTTGTGCACGCTCGGGATCAGGAAGCAGACCACGATACCGACGATGACACAGATGAGCTGCACGAGCGCCACGGAGTGCAGCGCGCTGGCGGCAGCTGCGGGCACTGCCATGCCGGTGGCGGCCTTTTTGGTCATGCCCGTGACGAACATGGGCACGAAGATGGCAACACCGAACGGAGCAGTCATATCACGGAACACGTTGTACGTGCCGGAAGCGGAGGAGGACTCAGCCGGAGCAACACCGGACAGGGCGACCTTCATGAAGATGGTGCCGTTGCCGCCGATGCCGAGACCGACAAAGAACAGAGCGCCGCCCATCATGAGGATGCCGGCATTCTCGCCGATGAAGAGCATGATCAGAGAGCCGATGGCGACAAACACGAGCGCGATGGCAGCCACGACCTTCGGCTCCTTCTTGTCGGCCATGGGGCCGAGGACGACGGTGCCGATCGCCATGCCGAGGTACTCAATGCTCATGGCAACCGCAGCGACGGTGGCCTTGTCGATGGCATAACCGAAGCGGATGATCTCGGTCAGGCAGGCGGTCATAAGGCCCTGGGTCAGGAGCATGACCAGCACGGGGAGCACAAAGTTCTTACGAGCCATGAACTTGCCGTTGAGGATCGGGTTGGAGGCCTTCTTCTCAACCAGGAAGAGGACGATGAGGCCGACGACGGCCACGCCGATGGACGCAAGCGTCGCAGCGCTGGCCCAGCCGTTCTGCTGGCCGAAGGTGGGCACGCAGACGAGCGCACCGAACATGAGCAGGACGAACACGGCGCCTGCCCAGTCAAAGCCCTGCATGGTGCCTTTGGGGATGTTCGGGTTATCCTTGACCTTTGCAAAGCAGATCAGGAACGTGATCACGCACAGCGCGACCTCCCGGACAAAGGAGGTTGATGAAGTTAGTTGGGCTGGTTATTAGAATTACTGATTGAAGGTATTCGGGAAATTTGTTCACAGTTTTTAGTAGACATGATGGATCTCATTACCGGAATGTTCACAGACTTATTATCCTGTAATTTAAGCCTGTTTGAAGACTTATTCACGGTAGTAAAAGATTTGTATGAAAACGCCATTCTTCCTATGGGCATAGCAATCTTATTGCTGATTTTAGTCTGGCAGTTATTTAAAACGATGTTTGGAAGAGGTGGTGTTGAAGCAGAAGATCCGGTGGAGTTGGTATGTAGGAGTTTCTTGTGCTTTTTTATGTTGCTATTTGCCAGACCGGTAGCAAATTATATTTTGGAAGTGGCAGGCACGCCTTATCAGTGGGTGGCAGGAACAGAAATTGAAGTGAAGAGTTTTTCTGATTTTGTAACTTCACTGGATCAGGCGTCGGCAAGTCTTGGAATTGATGGACTGAGCATTTCTATTTTGCTGTTAATCATGCAGTTTGTGGTTGCATGGAATTATTTTAAAATGCTGTTCATCATCGCAGAACGCTATGTTTTGTTAGGCGTTTTTTCTTATACAGCACCTTTGGCATTTTCAACAGGTGGCTCTAAGGCAACCAATAACGTATTAGCATCTTGGAGCAAGATGTTTGGCGGGCAGGTTGTGCTGATCATTATGAATGCGTGGTGCATGAAAGTCTTTTTGAGTGGATATGGAAACCTGACGGCAAGTCATTATGGATTTACAAAATTTTTTATTGCAACATTGTGTTTGATAGGATTTACAAAAGTTTGCTTCAAAATGGATTCTTATATGGCTTCACTTGGAATTAATCTTGGAAGAATGTCAAATGGAATGGGAGCTTTGGGTTTGATGATGGCAGCCAGCCGATTATTCTCGTTTGGGCATAGCAGTCATAGTTCTTCTGAAAGAATGGAGAGCGGAGAGCATACAGGAACTGGAAATGGAGAAGCAATGGGAACGGCTTCTGGTATGGGAGATGGAGCAGGTCCGATTCCAATGAGTGCCGGAAATCCGATAGATATGGAAGACCTAGGCGAGGATTATATGGAAGGAAGGCAGCAGGAAGAAGGATATCCAGATAGCACAGGTGATGGTAAAACAGCAGATATGGCTTCAGAAGAAGAAAATATTCTGGCAGAAATGGGAATTGTTCCAGAGCAGGAGGAAGTGGAAAATCCAGAAGGTTGTGCAGAAAATTATGGAGTTGGAGTGGGCAGTGAACCGATTGGTAAAGAGGAAACAGAAGAAACTGAATCCACACAGGAACAAGGAAATATTTCTGACCTGCCCAATAATCCAGTACCAGATATTTCTGATTTGGAGGCTGAAACGACTGGAAATAATTATGCAGATGGTATGTTGGAAGCAGATGGTATTCCAGTAGAAACTGAAAATGGAGAAATATCCAATGCAGAGGGAGTTTTTGATTATCCGAGAGAAGAGGAAACAGCAGCTTCTGCTGGTATGGATTTGGAAACAGGAAGCATCGGTGAAAGTGAAATGGATCTGGAAGGTGTGACAAGCGGAAGTGCCGGAAGGGAATATTCCGCACAGGAAATTTCAGGTGGAATGGAAACTTCAGGAGCCGGTATCTTAAACGAAATTGGAGAGAGTAGTGTCCCTACATCGAAAGGAAACTCTACGATTTCAGAATTTTCACAAGAAACAGGACAATATTCAACGGGAGATCCTATTGCTGGTGAGAATGAGTTTGGTCAAAGTGTGGAAGGAAGAATTTCAGATGCACCGATTACGGAGGAAATGGAAGGAGGTCATGTTACAGGAAGAGATATGCTGCTGGACGGACAAAATGTAAGAGAAAGAGCATTTTCTGATGAAGCAGAAAGGATTTCAAAATCGGAAGAAGGAATTCCAGATATTCCAAAGTCACGACATGAATTGAGGCAGGGATATGATAATCGTGAAGACTGGTAGGGAGGTGTAAAAATGGCAGAAGAAAGGCAGGATACCTCGCCTCTTGACAGTACCGCAAATGCTGCAATGCAGACTGCAAAAACAGCAAAACAAGCAAAGCAGATTGCAGATGGTGTAAAAAGTGCAAAAAATGCAGCAAAAGGTACTCAGGCTGCTTCCTCTATAGCCACAGCAAGCGGTGGCAGCGTGGCAGGAAGTACGATTGGAACGGCAGTTGCAGGCCCTCTTGGAACAGTTATTGGATTCTTGGTAACAAATAAGACTTTCCAAAGAATTGTTGCAGGAGTTATGGCTGGAATTTTAATGTTCCTGTTCATCATTGTGAATTTTATTGGTATTCTTTTTTCCTATCTTGGATTTATGGATGCGAATTCATTTGTAAATGAGGCTCAGTCAAAAGAACTATCTGCAATCAGAAGCAGGATTGAACAAATATTGGAAGTAGAGGAATATCAGACAGAATTGCTATCTATTATTTCACAGGAACATGGGAAAAAACTACAGGAGATACAGGCAGATTATGAGGCAAATTATAAAGAGCATAAACTGACAATCATAGATGAGTATGAAACAAGATTAAAAGAAAACCTTCCGTATTACATAGGAATTTTGTTAATGCAGAAGTGGGATAGTACCACACAGAAATCTTTTCTTGGATATTCAGGTGGTTTTGATGCAGATTTAGATACAGATTTAAGTAGTCCGTATGATGCTTTTTTTGAGGAGGCGGCAAATACCTATAATGTGCCAGTAGCATTATTGATTGCAATGGGAAAAGTAGAATCCAACTTTGATCCTAATGTAGAATCCAGTGCAGGAGCAATTGGTATTATGCAGTTGATGCCGGGAACTGCGGCTTCCCTGGGAGTAACAAACCCTTATGATCCAAAACAGAACATCATGGGGGGAGCAAAATATGTGGCAGAACTTATAGGAATGTTTCAAGGACATGCGAATGCATTGGAATTAGTAATTGCAGGGTATAATGCAGGACCGCAGGCAGTTATCAATGCGGGATACCAGATACCACCCTATGCGGAAACCCAGAACCATGTAAAAAAAGTGATGGGATATATTCAGATATTAGAACAGCCAGGGGGAACGGGTAATTCGTCTGATGCAGAGGAAAGTCCAGAAGAACTGGAAAAAGCCTATCAATTATTAAAAAATGCAGTGACAGAATATGCACCGCAATTTTTTTCATGGTCTGTAACAAATACAACAGAGCAGTCCTCGGTGAAGACAATTTATTACATTGTAACAGAAGTTGGAAGGACAGAGATTACAAAAGAAACATATCTAGCTTTAACGGAAAGTGGGCAGAATGTGCAGATGGAAGAACAAGACGTGCAGGAGTCTACGGTGGAGTATACATTAGCCCTGTTATTGAATTCTCAATTATCCCAGAATGGCAGCCGGTATGAATATAAATATATACTGGATCAGGGGACATTTGAAATAGTTTTACGCGTTCTTCAGATCATGCAGGATGGAATTGACGCATTAAAGAAAGCTATTTTTTCGTTGTTTTCATGGACTGATTTTGTAACAGGAGGAGGCATTGATGACTCAATCACTGGGAATATCGATGTTACTGGCGATAAAATACGGTATGATACAGTCGAAGACTGTGTGAAGGAAGTCACTTATTTTAACCAGACAGAAGAACCATGGGCAAGTCTTCCTTATGGGACAAGCAATGTTGGCGCCGCCGGATGTGGTCCTACTTCTCTAGCAATTGTAATTTCTACTTTCACTGGCCAAAATGTGACACCGGAAATTACGAAAACTTTTGCAGAACAGAATGGGGAATATGTTCCCAATGTAGGTACCAGCCATTCTTTTGTGAAAAATGCGGCCACGCATTGGGGATTGACTTGTGAACGGGTTGGAAAGGATCGCATGGATTATGTAGTGGAGTCCTTAAAAGATGGAAAATTGGTTGTTGAGATCTGTGAAGCCTATACGATTACCGGTGGAAGCAGCGGGCATTTTATTGTTCTTACCGGAGTGACTGCAGATGGATATATTACAATTGCAGATTGTGCAAGTAGAGAAAGAACCGGAAAACTTTACAGTGTGGAAACAATAAAAAGTTACGGAAGAGATTTGTCGGAAGGAGCCTTTTGGATTATTGGAAAATAAGAATAAAGTGAGAAAAAGAGTTATTTTTGTGCTTACATGTACAATTTTTTGGCTTGTGTTTTCTGTTTCGGTTCTGGCTGTGACTATAGAAGAGTTACCTGTCATTAGCCGATGGGAAAATGGGAATGGTTATGACGAAGATGGAAATCGCTTGGAAGATACATGGGCATATGATTCGCTACATGAAGCTGGGAGATACGTTTTGTTTGGAAAGACTGGAGAAGTATTGCAAAAAGCAGAAGAATGGGAAAAGAAGGAGCAGGTAAGCGAAAACTTTACAGTGACGAATCAAAATACGGGAACTGTAGCGATACGCGCAAAAGTTTTTGAAGATTTTGCAGGAACTGTAGAGGGAAGTGTAAAAGAAAAACATGGGGTAGAATATCTGTTTGAATTGTGTGAAGCAAATCAGTATAGCACCAATTTGGAGTTATCACCTGGAAATTATCAATTATCCATAGATGCGATAGAGAAAGATCGTCGATATAAGGTGTTCTATGATACTGAAGAATTTACTCTGAAAGAATCAGAACTGAAAATGGAAAATCTTCAGGTGATAGAAGAATGTATCGGGACAATTACAGAAGAAAAAGCAATACAAGAATCTGAAAATGTGTCGCAAACAGAACAACTGAAAACAGATAACGTCTCAAAAGAAGTTTTAGAATTCATAGGGAAGCTGAGCATTCCATTATTGATTATTTCCCTTGCAGGCTATCTGTTTGTACACAGGAAAAAGCAACCATATACATAGGAGGCAGAAAATGTCAGAAAGAGAAAAAGTAGATACTTATACCATACCGCCGAATTTTGCAGAATCAGGGAAATGGTTTTCTGGAAGAGTAAGTGCGGGAAATGTAATTGAAGCGGCAGTTATGTCGCTTATTTTATTGAAAATTTTGCTGCAGATACCAGTGGAGGGGAGAACGAAAATCTATTTGGGCATTATCTTTATTCTTCCAGTTGCTATTTTTGCAGTTATTGGTGTGCAAGGAGAGCGTTTGACTTCTTATCTGTTTCATATCTTATGTTTTCTGAAAAATAGAAGAGTGCTTACAACACCAAGCGGAAGATACCAGTTAGAGAGAAAGCGGCGGATAGAAAGAAAAGAACATAAACGCCGTAAGAGAGGAGGAAATCATCATCAGTCAGGAAATAAAGGAACTGGAAGAACGGTTAAAAGAGGCAAAAAAGGAAGAAAAGCGTCAGCAAAAAGAGCAGAAAATACTGGAGTTGGAGCGGAAGAAAGCTGAGAGAAAGCAGTTATTGGAAGAAAGTAAGGTGCGAAAACAGCAGAAGAAAGAAGAACACAGACTGCAAAAACAGCTCAGTCAGGCAGAATACCAAAGAAAATCAGTAAGAGAAAATGCACAGTTAGAGTCCGGAGGAAAGAGAAAATCAGACGAAGTTGAAGAAAAACATGATTTTTTACCAGTTACCTGGGCGTCTTCTTACTTGCCAATCCAGAAAATCAAAGATGGAATTATTTATACAACAGATCATCGGTATGTGAAAATTGTAGAAGTCCTGCCGATTAATTTTTTACTTCGGTCACCAAACGAACAGAGAAATGTTGTATTTTCTTTTTTGAGTTATTTGAAAATTGCACCGGTAAAAATGCAGTTTAAAGTTATTTCTAAAAAAGCAGATATTTCAGAATATCTGGAAAAAATACAGCAGGAGATTGCAGCAGAAGAAGACGAACAATGCAGAGTTCTTCAAGAGGATTATGCACGGCTGATCCGATCTATTGGAACAAAAGAAGCGGTGACAAGACGCTTTTTCCTGATTTTTGAATTCCAATCTTATGATGGAAATCGGAAACCAAAGGAAAAAGAAGTCTATCAGTATATGCGAACAACCGTGCAGACAGCTAAGAAATATTTAGCATTATGTGGCAATGTAGTCTTAGAACATGAAAACGAGTCACGTTTTTGTGTAGAATTGTTTTACCAGTTGCTGAACCGCAGAACCAGTGTGACTGTACCTTTTTCAGAGCGGATTAAAATGGTTACGCAATGGTATCAGGAGGAAAATGGAAAAGAAAGCCTTCCTTACATTCCAGTAACCGAATTGTTTGCTCCTAAAACGTTGGATTTTAAACACAGGAACTGTGTGGTCTTTGATGGTGTCTACCATACGTATTTATATATTCCTTCCGGAAAATATCGTATGAGAGTTCCAGCTGGCTGGATTTCCCTGATTATCAATGCAGGGGAAGGGATTGATGTTGATATTTTTTTCTTTAAACAGGATAAAGGAAAAAGTATGGAACGCATTGGGCGAAGGATACGTTTGAACCGATCAAGATTAAAGGAAACTTATGACACCAATAGTGATTTTGATGATTTGTCAGAATCCATACGTGCTGGCTTTTATCTGAAAAGAGGACTCAGTGGGAATGAGGAACTGTATTATATGTCCATGCTGATTACCATTACTGGGTATACAGAAAAAGAAGTAGAGTGGCGTGCAAGAGAAATGGCCAAACTGTTAAATTCACAGGACATTGGAACTGCCAAATGCACATTTTCTGAAGAAACGGCATTTTTATCTTCCCTTCCAATTTTGAATTTAGATAAAAACTTATACCAGAAATCGAAAAGGAATGTTTTGACTTCTGGTGTTGCATCCTGTTATCCCTTTGTAAGTTATGAAATGTCAGATCGTGATGGAATATTGATGGGAGTGAATAAAGCAAACAATTCTCTTGTAATCGTTGACATTTTTAATAGTGAAATTTACAAAAATGCAAATATTGCGATTCTAGGAACCAGTGGCGCAGGAAAAACCTTTTGTCTGCAGCTTATGGCTCTTAGAATGCGTAGGAAAAATATTCAGGTATTTATCATTGCTCCAGAAAAAGGGCATGAGCTGGCAAGGGCGTGCAAAAATATAGGCGGGGCATATTTGAAGATTGCACCAGGATCCCAATATGGCATTAATATCATGGAGATACGACCAAGTGATCAAAGTGCTAGAGTAATTTTAGACGGACAGGCTTCAGAGCGTTCAGAACTTGCTATGAAAATCCAGAGTTTGCATATTTTCTTTACCATTTTAATTCCAGATATTACCCATGAAGAACGTCAGCTTTTAGACGAGGCATTTATCATTACCTATCAGAAGAAAGGGATTACTCATGATAATGCAAGTTTGTGGGATCAGATTCACCCTGGAAAGTATAAAGAAATGCCAATTTTGGGAGATCTTTATCAGGTGCTTTTGAAAAAAGAAGAAACCAGACGTATGGCGAATATTTTAAATCGTCTGGTCAATGGTTCTTCTTCCAATTTTAATCATCAGACAAATATAGATTCTGATAACAAATATATGATACTGGATATTTCAGAAATGCAAAGCGACTTGGGACTTGCTACTTTTACAGCCTTGGATTTTGTATGGTCAAAAGCAAAAGAAGACCGTACAAAAGAAAAGGCTATTTTTATTGATGAATGCTGGGCACTTTTATCAACGAATGAATTGACGGCAAATTATATTCTTGAAATTTTTAAGACCATACGTGGGTATGGAGGCGCTGCGGTATGTGCCAGTCAGGATTTGGAAGACTTTTTCTCTTTAAAAGGCGGAAAGTATGGAAAAGGTGTCTTAAACAACACAAAGACAAAGATTATTCTGAATCTGGAGCATAAGGAGGCAGAAGTCGTAAAAAAGGAATTGGATTTGTCTGAAGCAGAGATGCTTGCTATTACCCGATTTGAGAGAGGAAATGCACTGATTTCCACTAATAATAACAACTTGTTAGTAGAATTTAAGGCAAGCCGGTTAGAAAAAGATTTGATTACAACAGACCGGAAAGACTTAAAGGAACTTAAGGAACGGTTGGAGAAGTACGGGGAAACAGCCTATGAGAAAGGGGGAATGTCCAAATGATTGTAGAGGTATCGTAACCATAAAATGCGTATAGATTACGCAATCAGAAATTCAGGTTGATAGAATACGCAATTTATACGCAATCCTAAAATGGAAAGGAGAAAAATTTTGGAACATGTAACAAATCAAAAACAGGTAGAACGTCAGATACTGGAACTTGTTAAAACTTATAATGTCTTATATAAAAGGCAGATTTATGCTTTTTTTGCAGTAGATGGAAAAGAGAAATTTGTAGGAAAAGCACTGCACACGTTATTGAAAGAACATTTGATTTATATAAACGAAGTCACAAAAACGGTATCCCAACATGAAGATGCCTATCAGTTGCGGGAAAAAGGCACATTAAAAGCATTCTGGGTTCTTCTTTCTTTGATGGAACAGAAAAAAATCGAACGACATTTCTTGGCAGAAAAGGAAGAGTATCCAATTCGTATTGTATTTGTGGGGAATGCGGAAATTTACGATATTCTTTATATATCGGAAGCTGAGATCCAACTGGTAAATCAGTTGTTTTCCAGACAGAAACTGGACGGGTGTGGACATGTTGTTATTGTGGAAAATCCGGAGGAAATTCCACAGATAGAAATCCCAAATGTGATAGGTTTTTGTACGGTGCAGGAAGAAGAAGGAGGGGTGGAATATTATAGGAGGGAATAGCGAAAAAGAAGGAATACAAAGACTAAAAGAACAATTGGACGAGGGACAGAAAACGGCAGGATATGTGGAATCCATGCTTGCAGAAGCACGCAATCTATTACAGGCGTATGCCAGGAAGTGCGTCAATATTCATTTTGAGAACTTGAATGATATGGTGCTGGAAGCCGCAAAGAGCTCTGAAATCCTGACAGAAAAGATGCGGAATCTTGTTCTCCAGATGACACTTGATAAGAGAAAATATGAGCAATACCAATCGGATCTGGTATTGATACATGGGATTGAGATTGCGTATGAAGAGAATATTCTAAGTATTTCCCTTCCAGCACTGATACCGCACCGGAAAACAGAGTATACAAATTACATTTATAAACCGTTGTATACAGCTTTTCAACACTGGTGTATCGAACGGGCAGAACAGAATAAAGAGATACCGGAATACAGAGCATGTACCGTCTGCTTTTCTCATATTTATGATTGTAAACGCCCGATATATAGGGTACGAGATCATGACAATATTGAAGAGAAGCATGTGTTAGATGTGATATCTAATTTCTTCCTGACATCGGATAGTGGATGCTATACAAATGTGTATCACGAAACACGGTTGGAAGATGTGGAACGCACAATGATTTATCTGTTGACACCGGAAAAATTTCCGTTGTGGCTTTACGAAAAACAGCAAAATTTGGTATCGAAAAATTGACAGAGAACACATACTGAAATTTCGATAAGATAATATGACGGGTTTTTCCGTAAATTAAAGCAAAAGGAAGTGGAAAAGGCAGGTGGGAAATACCCAGGTATGAGAAGGATAGGGTACAGAGATGGATAAATGGGAGACATTGGAAAGAAAGGGAAAAAAGGGCGATATACTCCTGAAAATGATTGCAATTTCAGGAGAGATGCCGGCGAATTTGCCGGAGAAAGTTGTGGGTTCTAAATCCTATACAGCCAGTCTGATTACCGACTTAAAGAAAAAAGGATATCTTCTTTTACGGTATAGAGAAGGACTGCGTGGATATGTTCTGGGAAAGAAAGGGAAAAATTATCTTTTGCAGGATTATCGTCAAGAGGTTGGAAGTTATCTTATAGGGGCAAGCGAGACAAACCATGTGAAATCAGAATTGGAAAAGCGGTTACGCCTGCACCGCATGAGTCAGATATGGGGGTACTTTTTTATGCATGGGAACCTGATTTTTGCAACAGAGAAGCCTAAGATTTTTACACAGGATTGTTACGGGAAAACATCTTTGGGGACCTATTATGGGAGTCAGGAATTAAAGCAGGGGACGGATCAGGTTAAGGGTTCCAGAGCCTGTGGCCTCTACATGAAAAATGAGGAAGTTTTTGTGGTTTACAACAGTATGGGGAATCTGATGAAATGGTCAAAGAAAATGGAAACAGCTATGCGGTGTTGGGTAGAACGCAATTTGCTGAAGACAGGAATTACATGGCAAGGAAAAGCCATTTTGTTCGGAGACTCCATGAAATTATTGAGAAAGATACTCCTTAGCAGTGGTGGTGTGAAACAGGAGCTGTTCCAGACGGATGATGTGTATGAACAATATTATTTTGTCCCGCAAGACAAGGAGGGGGCTTATCTTCAAATAGAGCTGCTTACAGATAAGGAGAGAAGTCATGCCTTTTCCACTTTTTTAGAGACCATACTAGACGAAGTGGAAAGAAACGAGTTCCCGATTTATGCGGGGCTGAAAAAGGGAATTCCTGTTTATTTTGTATATGAACTGGAACTGAGAAAACTTCAAATGGTCAAACAGGATATGGAAAGACGCGGAAGGGGTATGGCAGTATGCTTTGATTATCAACAGGAACTGCTAAAAGATTATTATGGAGAGGGGGTGGAGATAATGGTACTGGATTGTGAAAAGGTAAAGCAGTATCTGTTGGCTATGGAGGCGTAGGCAGGTATGGTTTCTATGGAAGCACTATAGGAGGTGACGGAGACCATGCAGGATCAATTTCGGACTGGAAGTGTGACTGTGGATAGAATGAGCCGCCTACATATTTCAGGAAATATCATACCGGTTACTTGGTATAAAACCATTCGAAAATCAACAGGAAAGCCCAACTTAAATGCAATCATCATTTTGGCGGATATTGTATATTGGTACCGTCCGACAGAAGTGCGTGATGAAATGACAGGAGAACTTGTAGGATTGAAAAAGAAATTCCATGCAGATCTTTTGCAGCGAAGTTATCAGCAGATTGCAGACCAGTTTGGGATTACGAAAAGAGATGCAACAAATGCGGTAGTAGAACTGGAAAAAATGAAAGTGATCAGACGTGTTTTTCGGACACTTCATGTAAATGGGCAGCAAGTGCCAAATGTATTGTTTTTAGATTTGAACGTGGACATATTGGAAGCCCTTACCTATCCTGATCACGAGCAGGGGTGTCACTTAAATGGGGGATACCCCTCCCTGAAAAAGGAGACAGGTATCACGGATACCGGGGGAATGGAGTCTCCATTTTGGGAGAGAGAGGTATCCTATATCGGTGAGACAAATACAGAGAATACAAACAGAAAATTCAGTACAGAGAGTTCCTCTTTGTTTCAAATCGAAAAGGAAGTCAGGGAACAGATTTCTTATGGGGCTTTAAAACATGATAATCCCTATAATATGCAGATTGATGAATTGGTAGGTATCCTGGTAGATGTGAAAACCTGTTCTGCAAAAACGATTCGGGTAAATCGGGAAGACAAGCCAGCTGAGATTGTAAAAGCACAATTTCAAAAAATCGGAATGGAGCATATACAGTTTGTTTTAAATTGTATGGAGAAAAACACAACAAAAGTTACGAATATGCGGGCTATGTTGATCACTGCTCTCTATAATTCTGTAAATACGATTTCCAGTTACTATAGCAGTCTCTATAACTACCACAGATCATACGGTGTATTAGAGAAAGGAGAGGAGGAATAGAACGAAAGAGAAAAAAGAACAGGGAGACAGATGCAAGAAAATCGGTTTTGGTGTTCTGCTTGCCACATTAACTGTCTATTTTGGAGGTTTTTTAGAAAGGTTGTCTCATTCAGTTGTAGTACTAAACCCGTTTGTATGCATTTGGAGAGGCTTTACAACAGCAACAGGACTTCAAAGTTCCGTAGTAGCATTTTTATGTATGCTGCTTTTGGGTATGCTCATTATCTGGAGAGGAAAGGAAAAGGATATTTCAGAAACAGATGAACGGAACTTTGATTATTCGGTAAAGGGAACCTATGGTACAGCCGGATATATGAAGCCGGAGGAACAAAAAGAAATTTTAAACGCAGACCAGAACTTACAAGACGTTCTGGGGATTATTTTTGGAAAGGATTTAGAAAATGGAGAATACGTAAGCCTTCCGATAGATTCCAGACTGAATAGGAATCTAGCAGTCTGTGGCAGCCAGGGAAGTATGAAATCAAGAGCATTTGCAAGAAATATGGCATTGCAGTGCGTGCGTCGTGGAGAGTCCATGTATCTTACCGATCCAAAATCAGAGTTGTATGAAGATTTAGCAGGATATTTGCGGGAAGAGGGATATATTGTAAAACAGTTAAATCTGATAGACCTTGTAAACAGTGATGCCTGGGACTGTCTTGCGGAAATTGATGATGGAAGCCTGATAGATGTGTTTGTTGATGTCGTGATCCGGAACACAACTGATAAATTTGACCATTTTTATGATAACGTAGAAATGGATTTGCTGAAAGCGCTGTGCCTGTATGTATATGAAGAATATCCAGTGGGGAAAAAAACATTTCCAGAAGCATATAAACTGCTGCTGAATAAATCGGTAGAAATGCTAGATGCTATCTTTGAACGTCTGCCGACAACACATCCGGCAAGAGGACCATATCAGCTTTTTTCAAAGGCAGAAAAAGTAAAAGGAAATGCGGTATTGGGACTTGGAACTCGTTTGCAGATTATGCAGAATAAACTGGTACAGCAGATAACCAGTCATGCGGATTTTGACCTGACACTTCCGGGAAAACAAAAGTGTGCTTATTTTTGCATTACATCAGATCAGGATTCTACATATGATGTTTTGGCAACACTGTTTACCTCATTTCTTAGCATCAAATTGGTGAGACTGGCAGATCGAATGGAAGATCGGAAACTTCCGGTTCCCATGTGCTTTATCTTAGATGAATTTCCGAACATCGGAGTGATTCCGGATTTTAAAAAGAAATTGGCAACCGCACGAAGCAGGGGAATCGGCATGAGTATTATCTTTCAGAATATCCCCCAGATGATGAACCGATATCCGGAAGGACAATGGGAAGAAATACTTGGCGGTTGTGATATGTCTTTATTTTTAGGGTGCAATGATATGACAACTGCTACTTATTACAGTTCCCGTTCTGGAGAGATTACGGTTTCCGTTGCATCTATGCGAAAAAGCTATTATACTATACGCATGACAGATTATGTGCCGGAATATACTGTAATCGCGCTCTCCGAAAATACCGGTTCCGACTCTGACGATTGCAGAACCTTCCTGTACTG
>OGXD01001400.1_pt1 | contig 18675 bp, 19 predicted proteins | sample 1576211 | NCBI WGS metagenome assembly OGXD01 (sample SAMEA3541470, study PRJEB24748) | human gut metagenome | biome: human gut; feature: human-associated habitat; material: faeces | place: China | collected 2012
AAGGACAAAACTTACAAAGAAGTTGAAAGTGCATTATTGCATTTGGCAAAGCTTCATAATATTTTGGATGAAAATTAGGTGGTAGTTTTTATATCTGAAATATTTATGGGAATTAGTTATATTTATACTTATAATTATTTATTTTTGATAAAAAAGAAAAAATTAGTATAGATTTATTTAATAAATCTATACTACAAAACAATAATAAATCAAAGGGAGAGAATAAAGTAGATATGAATGATGAAACCTTATGTATGGTTGCACTTTTATTTGATAGTGGACAAATAGAGAGTGGCTTTTATGGAGAATACATTTTTGAAAATATAGTTAAAGGGGGAGAAATATCAAAAAATTCACATAAAGTTGTAGTTTCCCATGGAGATATTTTTTCAAAACAAATATATGAGGATATTTTACCTTTTACTATCCGAGATGATTTATGTTCTATTGAAAAAGAACATGATAAATGTAAAGGTATAATTTATAGTGTTTTATTTGAGGATATATCATTTAAAATAGCAAAAGAAATTGATATAAGATTAAAAGATGAAGTTTCTGCATATATTGGTATGACATCTATAGATTATAATTCAAGAGATTCTAGAAAACAATTTTGGAAGTCATTAATAAGAGCATATAGTATCGAGGGCAAAACTATTGTATGTTTTGGACATAAAGATGAAGGGTTTATGTTTGAATCTAAAGCAAAAGAATATGGATTTTATGTAAATTTTGATAATTTCTTTGATGATTTGGATTTATCAGGCAAGAAGGAACTGTTTTCAACTAGACAGTCTAGTTATATAAAAAAATTTTCACAGATAAAGGTCGTGTCTGGTAAAAGTGATTCTGATAGAGGTATATTAGAAATGAATTATTCATTAGTAAAAGAGGTAGAAATTTCAGGGGTACAAATTTGGAAGTCAATAGAGGATATTAATCGTGTTTATTTAATAAAAAATAGTACAGATTTTGTAGTTGACTATCTTTTTACTTCTTTATATCAAGCATCACAAGGGATTGAGAGATTATTAAAAATATCAATAGAATTATTAGTTTATGGACAAAAATATGATAAAGAAAAAGTAGAAAAGTTATTGTATAGTCATAGTCATGTTGCAATGGCGGATTATTTAACAAATAAGGGCAGACTAAATTTAAAATCAAAAGAGAGACATTTAATAGAAATACTTTCAAGATTTTATAATTGTGCTAGATATAATAGATATAGTTATAGTGAAAATAACTTATTAGAGGTAGAACTTATTCAAGAATTTACGAAAAGTATAAAATCTGAAAATTATGCTCATGAAGCTAAGCATATGTATGGAAAATCAATAGGAAAGATTTCGCGTACATTATATAATTTAATTCGTCAATTAGCATTTGAAAATAAAATTTTTACTTATGAATTAAATTCAGATTCAGTGTCAGCATTTGTTTTTTTAGAGGGATATCAAGAAGATTTATATTCTGTATTAGAAGAAATAGAACTATCAAAAAAAGAGTTATTGTGGTTTTTAATTAAAAAGGGAGGAAAATTGCAATTAAAAGAATTTGGCAAAGAATATAAAGAGTTATCATTTGAAGAGGTAGAATTACAAAATTATTTACATGAATTAATATCTAATAAAAATTCAGGTGAAATGATATATGAATTTGTATCTAATGAATATGATGAGATGATAGCAGAGGATAAAGAAAAATGGAAAAAACGTTTGGAATTTATTAAGTTTATTTTTTAATTATATCTAAAAAACAATAGGCAGTCAATTTATAAATGTGTCTATTGTAGGAATCATTATATCAGTAATTTTTTTAAAGAGGATTAATGAAAAAACTGATAAGATATGTTGTATTTTCTTTTTTTATATATTGGAGTAATTCGTGACACTTTGATTTTTAATCAACTTTTATCGCATGAAGCTAAACTTTAAAAGATATCGTTATTAACAAACAAAATCAGGGGGGAGAAAATTGAAAAAACTATCAGCAATTTTACTAACAGTCATCATGTCAATTACACTATCAGCATGTAACAATAAAACAAACGAGAGCAACCAACAATATGAAGATGCTATGTCAAATGGGAAATCAAGTATTATAGAAGAGGAATACGACAAAGCCATCGACTATTTCGATTTAGCATTGGAGGCAAAGAAGGACGACAAAGAGGCGACCAATTTAATCAAGCAGCTTAAATTAATGCTTGAAATTGAGGAGTCTGAATCGCATGGGGCTTATTTTTATCAAATGGAGAGAATAGACAAGATTAATGCGATTGATACGGAAACTGATGTCGTTAAGAAGAAGGCGAATGATTATAAAGAGGATGTTTTGAAAAATATAGATGATTCGATTGATTATCTTGAAGAGGAAATCAATGATGGCGATTATGAAAAGGCACAAAAGGATATTGAGGATTTTATAAAAGAGTGCAAGAAGAGTGACAGCCTTGGGGAACAGTTGGATAGATGTGAGGGGCTTTTGAAGACTTGTAAGGCTGAGAAGAAGAAAGCAGAGGAAGAGGCGAAAAAGGAGGCTGAAGAGCAGGCAAAGAAAGAGAAGGAAGAACAACAAGCTCAGAAGGAAATTGAGGATGAGTGGGGAGATTTAGCTCATGATTATGGAGATGGTGATGTTTCTGTATTTTGTGATAGAGGACAACACTATACTAAAGCTAAGAATATAGTAATATCAGAGGATGGTAGAAATGTATGTGCAGGATGTATGGTAGCAAGAGACTATTCAAGCTCAGCAATGAATGAGGATTGCCCAAAATGTGGTGCTACATATAGTGTTGGTAGATTTGAAGGAACATGTAATAAATGTGGCGCTAAGATACATTCAGCAATTAAGAAGATTAAGGATGATGGAACTGTTATTTATAAAGATGGAAGTGTTGAATATTAGTTTACAATTATAGGAGGAAGAAATTTGGAAGAAATAAAAAATGAAAGATTAGAGTATTTAGATATTTGCAAAGGATTTGGTATTTTTGCTATTACATTAGGTCATATTTATAGTGATAATTTTTTTAGAACTTGGTTATGTTCTTTTCATCTACCATTATTTTTTATAATTACAGGAATTTTGATAAGACATACAAATAGTGATACAAGGAAATTTAGTAATATAATAATTTCAAGATTTAAAAGATTAATTATTCCATATTTTATGTTTGAATTAGTAGCCATTTTGGTATGGATGATATACAATAATGAATTAAATTTGGTGGCATTGAGATGGAATATTATTGATACTATATTACTATATACTAAAGCAGGAGCTACATGGTTTTTACCAGCGCTTTTTATATCAGAATTAGTTTTTATTGGTTTAAAAAAGTTAATAAAAAATGATAGATTGATAATAATATTATCTTTAATAGTTTTTATTATTCCATTTTTTATACATACAGAGAATCACTTTATGATTGTATTTGTTAGAAACTTTACAGCAATAGGATTTATAGCATTTGGATATTATAGTTATAAATATTTAATAGACATGGATATTTCTATGAAATATTTATTGATTATTTTATTAGTTAATATCGTTCTTTCTATTTTTAATAAGACTGTTGATTTACATTCTTTAAAATATAACAATGTAATTTTATATTCTATATGTTCAATAAGTGGATCTGCTTTAGTTATTTTTATATCTAAAAAGATAAAAGTAGAAAAAGTAAATAAATTATTTAGATATTATGGTGTAAATTCATTAATTATTATGGCAACACAACAAGTTTTACTAGGCAGTATAATTAAATCAATAACAGGTATTGAAGCTTTTAATTATGGAATTATATCAGGAATTATTGCTTTGATAATAGTAATGTTAATAGAAATTCCTATAATAGAAGTGATTAATAGATATTTACCTTTTATGTTGGGTAATTTTAAGAAAATAAAAAATGTTGTTACATCAAAAGTAGAGCAAGTTTAACGAAAATTATATAATATAATCACCACCCAAGTCCTAGCCCGCCCCGCTAGGACTTTCCCACCCAATACCCACAAACATTCCACCCAATACCACAAACATTCCACACAAAACCCAAAAAACATCCACCCACCCACGAAAAATCGCCAATATAAAAAAATAATTGACATAAAATTCAAAAAATATAAAAAATTTAAACTTTTCAATAGAAAAAAGAAGGAAAACCGAACTAATTGTAGAATTATAATAACTAAAATAAAAAGAAAGGAGAGATGCGTATGATTATTCATGAAAAACTGGCTCACTTGAGCTCGAAACAAATTATACAACTCATGGACGAATATTACGCAGGGGTAAGAGTCAAAAAATTAATCGAGGATTATAAAGTCAATTGTCGACCGAATGATCTACACAAGTATTTTCCACCGATAGTGCTTGATAAAAAATGTCCAATTTGTGGTGAAAATTTTCTTAATAAGAGACTTTCCAAGACTGAGATTGAAAATCAAGGCAATCCATACAGAAAAATAGAGGCTAAAAAACCTTATTGTCCTCGTTGTGGTCATATTGACGATGAGGTTTGCGGTTGTGATGCATGTGTGGAAAAGAGAAAGAAGGAACAAATCAAGAGAGAGGCTGAATTGGAAAAGAGGGCTAACAAGATTAAAATCAAGCTTGAAAAATCTTATACTGGCAAGGTTAGTGTTGATGAACTTGGTTTCAAAGATAGGATTTATCTGGCTAGTTTGTTGGGATATGGCTTAAGCGATGATGCCAATGTTATCGAGAGTCTGAGCGAGTGTGAGAATTCATGCACTTGTCTTGCTGAGGGTGATATGGATGAGAGAATTGTTGGTTATCTTCTAAAGCGAAATATCATAATTATCGATATAAATTCTTTGAAATATGCGCTTAAACATCGTAAGGATAAAAATCGATTTATGCGCTATAAGCTAAATGTCGAAATTGATGATAATAATATCGACGCTTTGCAAGGATTGATGAGTCCTAAGATTGATTTTAGCGATGAGAATAATATTGTAGCTGCGTATAATCTTTGGAAAGAGGTTGCGATGAATGATTGTATTGCTTTTCTGGTTAATGAGATGAGAAAGAAAAATGTTGAATTTTGTCCAGTTAAAAAGACAGAGATTATGATGGATAGCATGCTGAAGCATTTTTCGATTCGCCAAGTGCAATATATAATTTATAAAAGTATTGATGAAATATCTAGTAAATACACAAAAAGCAAACCTAAGAGAGGCGTTTTTTCTGATATAGTTTTCAGGAGAATGGAATATTGGGATTCGAGCATGACTTATAGAGAGTCTGAATTGCCAGAGTATAGAGACAGCAAAAAGTTTTTGTATAATAATCTGCACGGGGTCCTGTTTTCAAAGGTATTGGGACTTGGGGACAAGGGGCTTAGATGTGTAGCGAATATTAAAATTATAAGGGAGAGTGTGAGGAAATAAGTAAAATTTAAAGGAGATTGTTGGATGTTATTTAAAGAATCTGAGAGAGAGAAGATTTAAAAACCACCGAATTCTAGAGAGAGGATTTTGGTGGTTTTTTTATTGTGCGTAGATTTTTGTATAAATATGTATAATCATGTAAAATCAGGCGACACATGACAACATCTGTTAGAATTTGAATTACGAAAAAGTACGAAAACTAATGAAAAATACTTGCAATGATGTTACAATTTAATTAATAAAATTACAAATATCAAATAAATGTGATTTTATTAGTCAAATTTGTTGCAACAAGTATCAGATGTTTTTAATTAAAAAGAGTTATTTTATATAGTATCAAGGAGGTATGTTTATGCAAAATTTTTTAAGACTTAATGAAGGCGATATAGTGGAAATAATAATAGCATTTATAAACAAAAATGTAGGAAATGAAACTATAACAGAAGTCGATTATGATAAACTTGGAATTCATATCGATAGCGACATACTCATAAAAGAGACTCCTATTATAATAAATGTAAGATGCAAACTGAATTTAACTGAAATGATAAGATACATAGTACAAAACAAGGGCTGTAGCATATATGTTCAAACTTGGAAGGAAATTTATAGAATTAAGAGAAACAAAGAGATAGTGGAGCTGTACAATAACAATATGAACTATATGGATATTGCAAATAAATTTGGGATTTCACATAGGAGAGTTCACCAAATTTTGAAAAAGGAAAGTGAAAAAGGCATATAGATTATTGATATAAATTTAATATTAATGTATAACTATATTAAAGAGATTAGATAATAAATATAAGAAGATCTACTCATAGAGCATGAGTAGCTAAAAATAAATAAGGCTCAAAAGTGGATTTACTCATAGAGCGTGAGTAACTAAAAATAAAGAAAGCTCAAAGAGAAGATGAAAATAGCCCCGGTATAAGGGCTATTTTTATGTATGTAATATATTGATTTTATTTATTTATATTTCTCCACGTATTTTGCGTGTGTCGTGATATAATACCCAAATTTCAACTTATACATATCAGTCCCATTTCGTTTTATAAGCTGTGAAACTGTGAAAACTTCACCACAAAGGGCGATTCCGGCGATGCTGGAGTTTTTGAAGTCGGGCGTTTTGTGGTAGTTGACGTCGTGGATGATTTTTATCATTTTTGGGATGTCGGCGTATTGCTCGTCATTGCTATGATTATCGCTATTTGCTTTATCTTGGTTGCTTATACGACTGCTTGCATTGTCGATGATTTTCTTGTTATAATTCGGCGATGTACAGTTTATTATGTCATTTACTGTGATTTTCCCTTGTTTTAAATTATCACAATCAATCTTAAATTGTTGCATCTTGTCTGGATTTTTGACCATATAAATAGGGCAGAGTTTGTATTTTTTGCCGACGACGTCTGTATGAGTGATGATGTCTTTTTTACAATTGAGATTTTTATAGCTGCAAAGCCACGCACAAAGGTGGACCATGCTTTTGTATGTCGCATCTGTGTAGTGGTTGTCGCTGCCTGTTGTTGCGACTTCGATTGCGATTGCGTATGAATTTGCGCTATTTGTCGCATAACATATTTCATCAGTCGGAATCAGTTGGTATATCTCGCCCCCAAGCCCAATGACATAGTGCGAAGATGCAAAGATATATCTGTTGCCAATTTTGTATCCATTCGCAACGACGTTGTTAAAATATGAGACAGTCTTGTCACCATCGACATCTGGCTTGCCAGTGTAGTGGATGGCGATTTTTGTAGCAGATAGGGGAACACCAGGTCTGCCATATTTGTTTCTTTTTTGCCATTTTTCGATTACATTAGGTTTTTTTATCATATTTCCTCCTTATTTAAGATAATTTGTAAAGGCTGAGCTAGTTTATATGATAAATCTAGCTCATGTGTATTAAGAGATTTTGTACTAAAATGGGATTTCCTCGTCGTTGATGTATGCTGTCAAGTTTGCTTGTGGATCGTTAGTTGTGGATGTATTATTAGTTGCAGCATTTGAATTGTCAACGCCAGAAGCATCAGCGCCATTGCCAGTATCAATATTAGAATCACTAGCACTAGAAGTATCTGTACCAGCGTCAGTATTGGCACCAGAACTTCCATCGCCATTTCCAGTATCAAGCCCATTTCCCTTAGGAATATTAAGTCTCATCAGCTTATGAACGACAACTTTGGCGAAGTTGCGGTTGTTCCCGTCGGAGTCGACATAGCGGTCGATGTGCAGACTGCCGCTTACTGCAATAAGGTAGCCTTTTTGGAAACAAGTTGCGAAGTATTCGGCTTGTTTGCCCCAAACTTCGACAGGGATAAAGTCGGTTACGGTTTGATTGTCTTTTTTATAGCTGCGGTCGATGGCGATTGTGCCTTTTGAGATTGCTGTTCCTGAGCTGAAAAATTTAAGTTCTGGGTCGGCTGTAAGCCTTCCAATTAGTGTAACTAGATTCATAATTTTACCTCCTTATTTTTAAAAAAATATATTCTTAATCAAATGATTCTTGCTCATACGATGGCATATAGCCGAAGTCCTTTTTTAGCTCATTGCCTGTTTTGGTAAAGAATCTCTTGCGGGCAGTGTCGAATGTAAGCATTGTCTTGTAGCGGATTGAGCCTGTGATTCTGTTTTTTAGTACGAAGAGTTCGGTTTCGGGTTCTCTGCCTTCGCGTGATGCTTTTAGGACATAGTCGGCTAGGTTTGGGATTTCGCTGGCTCCTGATATTTCAAAGACGTGGGGTTCTTTGTTCATCATGGAGTTTTTGTTCGAATGTGCTACCAAGACTATGACTATCTTGTATTTTTTCGCCAGTCTTTTTAGTGATTTTACGGCAATTATCTGCTTTTCATATTTGTCATTACCACTACAATCGAGTGTCATTAAGTTGTCAAGGACAAACAGTTTGACATTTTTCTTAGTCGCTAAATATTCAATTGCGTGGGAGATATTGGCCTCGTCTGCTTTTGCCTCTTTTGAATAAAAAAACAGTTTGTCATCAACCCATTGTGTTATCATTTCAAGCCCCTCATCCGAAACTTTTGCATACTTGCCCATATTACTTGTGTAATTTAGAAGATGTTGAGGATTTGCAACGGTTCTAGTGAACCAATCCATACACATTTCGTAAGTCAGCTCGCCTGAATATAAGAACGAGTTGAACCCATTACTAATAGCATTTGCAATGATTTGGTTCAAAAATGTACTCTTTCCGGCTCCAGGGCTACCTGTCAAAACAGTCAAAGTCCCAAAGTTCAGCCCATCGCCAAGCAAGGCATCAAGTCCTGCAAATCCTGTCAAAATTCCACCTCTTTGGATAGAAATAGAGACCTTGGATGCATTTACAACTAAATCTTCGGAGTTGGAATTGTCCATAATCATGGATTTAAAATCTTCTGAGAAAGTTATAAGCGACTTTTGATCCATGGATTTTATGTTTTTCGATGTAGTCGCAAGCATTTCGTGGCCGCTTCGTTTCATCGAAAAATCCTTGACGATTCTGATATAATAGCTGATGTTTGATACTGATGGAACGACTGTTACCAAGCTTGTCAAATACGCTACTCCGCCGACTTTGTCCAATTGATCGTGATTTGTTAATTCGCTCGAAAGTGTAACAGGGTCTATTTTTTCGTTACGTTCATACAATTTTTGCATATGTTTGTAGATTATTTGGTGTTGTGGGTGAAAAAAGTCGTAAACAGACAAATTAAACTGATTACCCACCGAAACCAACTCCGGCTCAATCAAAATCGCCCCCAAAATACTTTGTTCCGCACCCAAGTTGTAAAGTGCCATAAAAATCCCCCCTTAAAATTCTATAAAATCAGCAGTGTTGTAATAGCTTTTAGATGTTGAAATCTTATTCTTTAGAGCCCTTTTTGCACCATTAAATTGAGCCAAAATTCTTTTATAATGTCTTCTTAGATCACTTGCCTCTACAATTTTATCACTCCAAAATGTATTATCATCATTGGTAAAAGTCCATTCAATAACCTCTGAAACCTCGTCAAAATCACGTTTGTCTTTGTATAAAATATTTTTAAAATCTCTTACCCATTTCTTAAAATCAGGCAGAGGGAAAGTAGGATTTAACTCTTTTATAAATTTCCAAAGCAACTCACTAAGAGTAGTTTCATTATTTTCAGAATTAGAAGAATTATAAATAATATTATTTTTATTTATTTCTATCTTTTGGTCGGACTCTAGAGCACCTCGGTCAGACTCAAAAGTTCTTTCTTCGGCCTTAAATGTGTCAGTTTTTGGCTCAAAAGTGAGATTTTCGTCGTTTAAAGTGTGAGAATTTAACTTAGATGGACTTGTTAGTGATTCAGAAATACCTTTTGGTGACTTTAATGAACCTTCTTGTGAATTAATAACACCTTGTGGTGATTTAAAAGAACTTGTAGTCGACTCGATTGCACCTTGTGGTGATTCAATTGCACTTGTAGTCGACTCGATAACACCTTCTTGAAACTCTGTATTACCTTCATGTGATTCAAATGAACTTTCTTGCGACTTTAACTCACTAGATTTCACATTAAGCGAACCCGCATTCAAAATATAATCCACAACATTATTAGACGCACTTTCTTCAACCGGCATAAGACCCGCAGAAATCTTATCAAAGCCCTCAGTTGGAAGATTAAAAGAAGTCGCCAATTCCTCACAATCACGACTATCATAACTTTCACAATTTGCATTAAGATAATAATCGCCGCCGCCATTGCCGCCATAACCCAAATCATTATCATAACCAGAAAAATTCCCGCAACATTTACTACAACGACAATTTTCGCAGCGGAAATTATCATCATCAAAAGCAGGACTAACAGGTGGTAATTTTATCGCAGAAACGTTGGCAATACTGCTGTTTGGAGTATTGCTGATAAGTCTTATATAGTTAGGCCCGATGGCATAATAAGTAAAAGTTCCTCTCTCGCGAACTACTGTTTTTTTGAATATTTGCGCCTTGCATAATTTTTTTAACCTTCTATATATAGCAGTTTTTTGCAGATGTAAAATCGGCATATCCTCGCTGACTTTTTTGTGATAAATCCAGTAATACACTTCGCCATCGACAATTTTTGTGTCCATTTGGTTAGTATCTTTGAAATCGACAAACCATCTTAAAAGGTATAAATCGATGCCATCTATATTCAATTCAGACGCTACTTCTTGAGAAAATCCTTGTAAATTATATTTCATAACCACCGCTCCTAACTTTTTTAAAAATTTTTTTTGAAAATATGTATAAGACCTGAAAATGTGTCCATAATTAAGGTAAGATCAAAATAGTTCTCTGGTGAGGGATATAGCCCCAACGGTATGGGGCATAATACTATTTTGATTTTAGTGAAATAATGTTGCTCGAAAGCTCATTTATACTGTTTGTTAGGGTCTCCAGCTTCGATTCTAGCCTCACCAATAGATATATCGAAACGGCCACTGGGAATCCTACGTTAGCGATTAGAGTTTCAATGATTTCCATAAATATCTCCTTTCATTCAATGTTATAAATACATAGATATGATATTTGAATTAATGATTTTAAATGCTGAAAGGGGGAAGCAACTGCTTCCCCCACCATATACTTTAAAACCACATACAAACTATCTATTCAGATAAAGTACTGTTGTCTATTCTTACAATGTTATATACATCGTGCTTTTGCAGATTACCAAGTGCATTTGCAACATCCAAAACATTTTGGTCAGTCGCTTCTGAATCTACATAATTAAATGTCTTAGTACCAGTTATTTGCTTAGAATTTTCATCTAAGCCTTTATTTAGGTACAATTTTAATGATGATAAGTTTTTTGTAACTACAACTGCCATAAAAGTAACCTCCTTTCTTTTTTATTTAGTACCAAACCCTAGCCTACACAACAAGATCGTATTCTTGAGTTTGAGTATTTACGATTCTAGCCTCAACAGCTTCAACCAAATCATAATTATTTTTCTTAAAGATATTCTTTTCAACAATTAAGTCCATCGCCGCTTTTATCTCGGCTTCTGTCAATGCGTCTTTTGGGTCCTCGATAGTGAAAGTAACTTCTTTACCGATAGAGTTTTTAAATACTAGTACTAATTTTTTAGATTCAGCCATGTTTGCACCTCCTTTCTTGTTTGAAAACTAATTTGTTTTCTTGATTAAATGATACTATGGAACCGTTTTCACATGCTATTAAACTATTTTATTATAATATTTTAAAGAAATAGTGTAGTGACTAATTTCTATTTAAAGAAAATTTTGAAAATTAGAATAATTAAGAATATACAATTTCTATAAAAGATACTACTATATAAAATAAGAAAACAAGATAGGGGGAGTAAATTATGAATGATAACAATCCAGAGAGAAGAATACCAGAAGATTTAGTACCACTTTATAATATTGTCGGAGAGGAGAAATACAAATTGATAATTAAAGAAATGGGAGGCGTCTCATATTATATTCCTAATAAAGACGAATTAGATATAGCAGAAAGAGATAGAGGGATTTTTGAGGATTATATTATAAAAGGAATGAAAATCAACAGTGTTGCGAGAAAATGGGGGCTTAGTGCCAGCATGATAAGTAAAATTGCGGGAAAGGAACGTGATAAAAGGAAGAAAAAATAGATAGTGTTTTGAGGAAATTCTAATAAACCGAGTCAAATTAATTTTTGGCTCGGTTTGTAAATGAAAATACAGACTCATGGGCACAGGGAACAGGAGCGCTAAATAGAGCCAATACCTCTTTTGCATATACTTATAATGTTCTTGTACAAGGCATAGTTAAAAATAGATTAACTAATGATGGGAAATTACAATTCAACTATAAAAATGCAGGAGTTTTCGAATCGCCAGAAAAACAAATAAGCGGAAGAGAAGTCTATCAAAATGTACAATTCCCATTTGTAAAAGATGCGAATGGATATTATGAGTTTAACAGTTCAAAAAATCACGTTCATGTTGATAAAAGTAAGAAAAATGGACAAACTTTAACTTTAGAATCTGGGAAACAAACAGTAGGAAGTGTATCATCATTCTTCCCATTTAATGCTGATGGAAATTATAGCCCAGATTATCACTTCGGTATGAATATGAGTATACCTTTTTATATCAATGAAAATGGTAAAGACGAAAATAACAATCCTATAAAATTTGAATTCTCTGGTGATGATGATGTTTGGGTATTTATCAACGGAAAATTAGTTCTTGACTTAGGTGGTATACATGGTGCTATCGATGGTAGTATAGATTTTTCAACAGGAGAAGTTAAGTACCTAGAACGTGGGGCTGGTGAATCAAATTGCAAAATAAAATTCAACTTACAACAAAGAGACTCATTAGAAGTTAACAAAACATTAGGATCTACAACTCCTCACACTGACAACAACTTCGAGTTCCAACTTTTAAAACAAAATCAAAACGGACAATACGAGCCAGTTGGAAACAAAGCGTATACATTATATACAGCAAATAACTCAATCGAATCAAATAATTATAAAACAGACAAAAATGGTAAATTCTATCTTAAAACTGGTCAACGTGTAAACTTTACATCAAACCAAATCGGTAAATATAAAGTTGTCGAGCTAACTGGTGGATATGAAAAAACATGGTCTGGAAGAAAAGAATCAATAGCGACAGGAAATATATCTGACAATAAAAATGCTTATGAAATACAAATAAGCGAAAATGACACAAAAACAGCAACTAGATACACTGTAAACTGCATAAACTCTGCAGATGTTACACTAAACGACGACACTATAGTACTAGACTATGGAAAAACAGTTAGACATAATGTTAGAACAAACGACAACACAAGTTCACAAAATGCGAGTGTTTACGGAATAGGTTCTGGAGATTTAGCGAAAAATGTTGAAAGTGCAACTGGATATTCAAAATTAGATACAGATGTCGATTTACACAACGGTAAAATTAAAATAGACGAAGATGGTGTTGTTGAATATACGCCAACAAGATTTATGAACAGCGTTGATAAGGCGAATTATGTTGTTTCTTATCAAGTTGGAAACGGAAATAAACAAGACACTAGATATGCTTATGGTACTGTGAATGTACTTCCTGCGACTTCTGTTTATTATGAAGATGACTTTGGAACTGAGGTAGATGTATATAGTAGAACAAATGGTAATGTTGGTAAAATAATTGCTAGACTTAAAAAAGTTGAGAAAAATTCAGATGGAAAAGAAACGATAAAGAATTTACTAACAAGATCTATTGATAATTTATCTGTATCAGGAGATTATTATCAAATACCAACATTAAACTTTGGTGATTTAGAATATGGTACGTATGAAGTTTCAATACAAGTAGTGCCTGTTGTTTCTGGGGAAAAAAGAGGTCTATATTATTTAGATGGTATTCGTGTATACAATCCATTAGGAAATGTTGATGCAAATTCAGTTGCGGGAAAAGCATATAGTGAAGCAGGTGAATCGAACGCTCAATATATATCAGTTAGAAAAGATTTATTAGACAGCACAAAAGTTAATGATTTAGAATCAAGCATAAACGGCTCTTTATTTATCGATAAATCAGAAAACAAAGTTGGAGATAGAACAGATGATATAGGGACATATAAAGATTATGGTCCAAAAAATGAAGTATATGTTAAAGAAAATCAAGGTGTCGCATTCAAAATAAAAGAATACGATTTAGACAACAACAAGGTGTTTATAGGATTAAAATCACCACAAGGAAAAGATGTAAGAGTAAAAGTTACTAGCGGAGAACATATACAATATATAAACTTAAGTTCTGCAGCAGATTTATATTATGAAATTACACCAAATGAAGATGGAAATGTTGTAATTCAAAACATGACAGATAATTTATTATCTATAACAAAAGTTAGAATAACTTCTAAAAATGCTACGACTATTAAAAATTCATTAATAAGTACGCCAGAATTAATGTCTTATGTTGAAAAATTTGATTCATTATCTGTGAAACAAGACAACAACAAAGATGATAGTCTTGGTAAAGATGATATAGATATTGAAAATCCTGAGGATAAAAATGATGAGGCAGTTAAACCTGTTTCAATTTGGCAAAAAATTATGGAAAGTATTAAAATTTGGTTTGGAAAATAATTAATAGAGGAGACATAATGAAGAAGCAATATAGTAAACCGGGAATAATTATTGAAGATTTTGCTATAGCACAAAATATAGCATCAAATTGTGGAAATGCTGGTGGACATAAGCATACCCATGCATATCAAGATGTTTGCACATGGATGGTTGAAGATGTAGCTGTATTTACAGATTCAAATTTCAATTGTGAAATACCAATTATGCCAGGTGAAAGATTTGAAGATATATGCTATAACAACCCAGACGGAGGAATCTCAATTTTTGGTTCTTAAAATAAAAGATACAAAAAATATATGGTCATGCTGGTTGCATGGCCATATTGATATATGGGAGAAATATGAATAATTACTATTTAAAAATAGCAGATATAAAAATACATGTAAAATCGCCTTTTAAAATAAATATAGGTGTAGAGAGTGAAGACTTTATTTCTTGTGATGAAGGTGATGATATATTTTTAGAATATATCGGAGTTAAGGAACCTATTAAAATCGAAGGGACTTTATTGTATGATTATGAAATAAAGTTTTATAAAACAGATTTGGGGATTATGCACCAATTGCATCCAGCGAAAAATTATGATCCATATACTTGGGTTATACCTGTTAATAAACATCATTATGAGGTTTTGTATTTAATAGGAGAAGAAAAGTGTATAGATTATTCGAGAAATATAATAGATATTATGAATATAGAAAATGTGCTAAATAAATTTAATGGATTTATACTTCACAGCTCATTTATAAATTGGCAAAATAACGGAATCCTATTTTCCGCACCATCTGGCACTGGAAAATCGACACAAGCTGATTTATGGAACAAGCATGAAAATGCGGAAATTATAAACGGCGACAGGGCAGGAGTTAGGAATGTCGACGGTGTTTGGAGTGCGTATGGGCTTCCGGTTGCTGGTTCATCGGGTATTTATAAAAACAAAAAAGCACAAATTTCGCATATAATCGTTTTAAGACAAGGCACGGAAAATAAATTAACACGATTATCACCGAGGGATGCATTTATAAAAATTTATAGCGAGACGACAATTCACACTTGGGATGATGAGTTCCAAAACAACATACTAAATATGATTTCGGATTTGGTACAAAATGTGCCCGTGTATTTATACGAGTGTTTGCCAGATGAGAGCGCTGTCGAATTTTTAAAAGAACAGATAATAAAAGATAATAAATTATAAAATTAAAATAGAAAAATTATAAAGAGGTAACAAAATAAGACTAAAAAATACTTAGTTATACAATTTACAAAGAGGGAAAAAATGAAACAAAGACTAATAGAACCGAGATTGACAGAATTTCTTCACAGAAAGGCATCTATTACAAGCACGCCGATAAGTGGAACATTCGAATTATCGCCATTATGCAACATGGATTGCAAAATGTGTTATATAAAAATGTCGAAAGAAAAACAAGAAAGCATCGCAAGGCTTAGAACAAATGACGAGTGGCTTGAACTTGCTAAAGATGCGAAGGATAGGGGAATGTTATTTTTACTTTTGACTGGTGGGGAGCCGTTTTTAGTGAAGGATTTTAAAGAACTTTATATCGAACTGCACAAAATGGGCTTCTGTTTGTCGATAAATTCGAACGGGACGATGATTAATGAAGAGGTGATAAAGTGGCTAAAACATTATCCTCCGACAAGAATCAACATGACGCTTTATGGGGCGAGTGATGAGACTTATGCAAGGCTTTGTGATAATCCAAAGGGGTTTACACAAGTTAAAGCCGCACTTGGTTTATTAAAGGAAAATAACATACAAGTTAAGCTAAATTGCAGCGTTACACCTTATAATAAGGATGATTTGAGAAAAATGATGAAATTTGCACAAGATAACGACCTAGTAATCCAAGCGACTTCATACATGTTCCCACCATTAAGGAAGGATTCGACTCAAATCGGTCAAAATAACAGATTTTCGCCAAATGACGCATCGCTTTACGGAGCATATATAAGTGCATATAGCAACGGATTTGACAACTTTAAAGCATACGTAGAATCTGGCCAAATTGAATTATATGACACAGACGACGACTGCGGTGTAGTTGAAGGAGATTCAATGCGTTGTCGCGCAGGGATTACAAGCTTTTGGATGACATGGGAAGGAAAGATGTTGCCTTGTGGAATGATTCCAGACGAGGGAAAAGATCCTTGGGAAGTCGGATTTGATTCTGCATGGGAAAATGCGAAAAATATCGTAAAAGATATAAAATTGCCAGTTGAATGTGCAGGCTGTGGCAAAAAAGAAAGATGCAAAGCTTGTGCAGCAATGGTTTATACGGAAACGGGAAGTTATGATAAAGTTCCACAATATAGATGCGAGATGACGAATTTTTATCAAGATGCATGTAAAAGGGTGCTTTGTGAATTGGAAGATGAAATGGTACAAATTTAAAAGGTGAATTTTAAGATTTATATAAATTGGAGTGATTAGAGTGAACAAAAAAAAGAAGATAATAGGAGTTGCGGCGGTACTTGCTATATGCTTGGCAATAGCAATACCAGTCGGAAGAGGGAAATTTAATTTTGATGATAAGTTTAAAATAGCGGAGAATTTTAAGGCAAATAGTTCAAAAAATGATGCTGAAAATGGCAAATTAGGTGACACTAATAATATAGATGGAAATATAGGTTCAGGTTCGAGCAAAGATAGTGTTTCAGATGGAAAGAATCAAGATAGCAATAGCCCAAACGGAAATAATTATTCTGGTTCAAATATCAATAATAATGAAACAGATCAAAATAATGTCGGAAATCAAAACAATGTCGGAGGAAATTCCAACAGTGGCAACCAAAATACAGGCGGAGTTTCAGGCGATGGTAGTATAACAGATTTCGACAATACAGGCGAAACTATAAAAGATAATTACGAGGTGAACGATGCGGATATCAAAATCCAACACATAAACTCATATTCGGGAATCTTTATCGAGGATGGTTCTGATGTTGAGGTCGACAATGTCGCAGCAATACAAGTAAAAAATACATCAAAGAAGGCGTTGGAATTCGCCCAAATTCAAATTTATAACGGAGACAAAAAGCTCGTGTTTGATGTGTCATCACTTCCTGCAAATTCGTCAGCAATAATAATGGAAAAAAACAAAGCCCCATTAGACAAAAGCAAAAGCATAACTTATGGCGGAACAACAGGAGGCTACACAAATAAATTAGAAAAAGATGCGACAATCAAATACCAAAAAATCGACAACAACGGCATAAAAGTTACAAATAAATCCAACAAAAATATACCTTGTGTGCGTATTTTCTACAAATATAAATCAAGCGAGGGATACTACATCGGCGGAATAACTTACACTGCCAAAATCAACAACATAAAAGCTAAAGAAAGTCAAACAATCTATCCATCTCACTTCGACTCAGACGGCGGCGAGATAATGATGATAAAGACTTACACAACAGCGCAATAAAGTGCTTTATGGAGGAAATATGGAATTTAAAAAAGAATTTATACTAAGAGAAATCGTTGGAGAGGCAGTCCTTATTCCAACAGGCGCAACAGCAGCACAATTCAACGGGCTGATGTCAGTCAACGAATTGGGCAAATTTATATGGGAAAACTACGAAAAAGCATCAAACGAAGACGAACTGCTAAAATTTGTTTTGGACGAATACGAAGTCGACGAGGACGTTGCCAAAACAGATCTGGACGAGTTTTTGGCTGTGCTTAAGGAAAATGAGATTATATAGAAGTAAATTGTTAGAGCTGGACTTTGTTTTGCAGGGTTTGGCTCTTTTTTTATTACAAAAGCAGGGAAAAAGTTCGTTATTATACGTATATAGTTAAAAAAAATCTTTTTAATTACCCAAAATAAAGATATTTCATAAAATAATAAGAAAAAATACCAAGAATATGGAAAAATAAACCAAAAGAGTATATAATAAAAAAATAAAGGGTGAAAGGAATTATTAATTTTTGGTGAAAGCCAAGATTGTTTTTTAAATGAGTAGGGGTAAATTTATTATATATATCAAATTAATTTTATAAAAGGAATTTGTCTTAATTTATCGAATTTATTTGATATAAGTTTTTTTCAAAGTGGGCACCCGCAACCTCGCCGAGATGCTCACACAGGGCAGCGGCATGGGCGTGGTGGAC
>OGXD01001407.1_pt1 | contig 18595 bp, 21 predicted proteins | sample 1576211 | NCBI WGS metagenome assembly OGXD01 (sample SAMEA3541470, study PRJEB24748) | human gut metagenome | biome: human gut; feature: human-associated habitat; material: faeces | place: China | collected 2012
TGATCCCCTTAGACACGGAAGGTTCATCATCATAGTTGATCAGAGGGAAAATAGCCTTTATAAAGCAAAGAAAGAGGATGCTTTATAAACTGTACCCATTTATCAACTATTCGGTACATGATACTACGATATCCATCACTCTCGGCTCTTGTTTTGAGGTAAATAAAAATCGTCAAAGCCAGTAAAATCAATAGATTAGGGCTTGACAGAATAGGAAGGAAACGGAAATGGCAGAAAAGAATCTGATTAAGATATATATGAGCTCTTCGTTTGAGAAGAGAGTAGATATTATCATCAAGAATTATACAAATTTCATGGGAATCGTGGACGGATATACAGAAGGTCTTCGTTACATGATCGAATCTGAAAAGGAAAGCAACAGCCGCCAGAGTATTGGTGATCTGGGAGTGAGAGTACAGTCCGGAGGGATGCCAAGTGATACGACTGCAAAGAAAGCAATCAGAAATGTACTGACAAGAGATGCCTTTATTAACTGTGACTTTTCCGGTAATGTACTGGAAGGAGTGGACAGGGCGGAAATGTATATCAGGGATGCATACATTCTAAGGGATATGAGAAAAGATTATAACCTTTTCAACAGCCAGCTGGGGATTCTGGGAACAGAACAGGATATGTTTTTAAGATATATCCGTAAAGAGACAACCCTTGGCGTGCTTGCAGAGGAAAGGGGAATTTCCTACGAAACAGTACAGCAGAAGATGGTAAAAATCAAAAACCGTCTAAAGCAACAGGTCGTTGGATTCATGGAAGGTAACCTGGGAGGTATTGCATAATGGAAGAAATCATGACTACACAGGAAAAACGTTGTTATACCGTAAAAGATTTACAGGAGATTCTTGAAATCAGCAGACCGACTGTATATGAATTATTGAAAAGACACGAATTCCGATGGATTCAGGTAGGGAAAAATTACCGGATTTCAAAGAAAAGCTTTGATGAATGGCTCGATGAGAAGATGGAAAATAACTAATTTACCTTCTAAAGCTTTTGAATGCTGACGTGTTATATTAGGACAAAGGAGGCAAGACGATATATGGAAGAACTGCAAAATATGAGAACAAAAATGGAGCAGTACCGTGTAAGCAAGGATCCGGCACTGCAGAAAACAATGTCTGTGCCGGAGATGCGAAAGCTGCTGGGACTGAAAAAGACAGAAAGTTACTGGCTGGTCCACAGAAACTATTTTAAGACAGAAATCATTGGCGGAGTAATGCGTGTTGATATTGAGAGTTTTGAAAAATGGTATGCAAACCAGGTTAAGCACAAAAAAGTCAACGGAGAAGCCCCGGGAAAGGAACTGACAAAGACATCCTATTCTTTTCAGGAAGCTGCAAACCTTCTGGGAGTGAATAATGCCAATCTGTATGAGATATGGAAGAGAGAAAACCGTAAGACCATAACCGTTGATTTTGTCATGCGTATTCCCAAGGAAGAATTCGAGAAGTGGTATGAGCATCAGGATGTATATAAAAAGGCGGACAAAATGCCCACCATATCAGATATGGAAAATGACTATATCCGATTTGAGGAAGTAGCCACGCTTTTGGATGTTATAGAACAGGAGATGCTGAAACTCATCAGGACCAGTGAATACAGGAATTTGTTTAATATTAGAATATTCAACAATAAGAAATGAATATCCAGAAAAAGCTTCCAGTTATTCCTGAATGCACAGAACGAGTACCGGATAAAAAGGGAAGATGATGAAACTGTAGCGGATGATATGGCAGTGGAGACAAAGCAGTATATTTCAAGACAAGAAGCGGCAGAGCTTGCCGGGGTAACTGTTTCAACAATCACAAAATGGATGCAGATGAAGAAATTTACGTGTACGGGCGCCGGAAAGGTGCTTCGGATTCACAGGATGGAGTTTCTGAACTGGTTGGATGAGAACAGGGAAGGGGTGTGCTGATATGGCTTTTATCAGAAAGCGTGGAAAGAAATTTTCTGTGATCTATATAATTAAGGATGATAATGGTAAGGAACGTCAGACATCTGAAACATTTTCAACACAGAAGGATGCGGAAAGGCGGCAAAAAGAAATAGAGTACAAAATGGCCATTGGAAAATTTGAGGTTCCCAAATGCACGATTCTGGAAGAGCTCATTGAAGAGTATGTAAAGATTTACGGACATGATAAATGGGGTGTTTCGACTTATGCTGGAAATATCAGTCTCATAAATAATTACATACTGCCGACAATCGGTAAAGTAAAACTCTCCAGTATCAATACGCATTTCATGGAAAAGTATTATAAGGATCTTTTGGATATGCCAGCAGTAAAAAGTTCCAAAAACATGGACGGAACCGGTACGATTACGGAATCCACAGTAAATGAAATTCATAAGATATTGAGGAGTGCTTTTCGTCAGGCTGTAAAATGGGATCTGATGGAAAAGAATCCGGCAGTGGATGCAACCGTACCCAAGGCAAAAACACAGGAACGTGAAATCTGGACTGCGGAGATGCTGATGCAGGCACTGGAAGCGTGTGATAACAAAATGCTCAAAATAGCATTTCATCTTGCTTTTACTGCTACACTTCGTATTGGTGAACTGCTTGGGCTTACCTGGGATGAGATGGATATTTCGGAAGAGGCGATTGCAAACAACAGAGCCTATGTGATTATCAGCAAGCAGGTGGAAAGGGTTTCCAGAGATGCAGTGGAAGCACTAAACTCAAAGGAAATTATTTTAATCTTCCCAACATCTAAAAAAAACAACAAAACAGTCAGGGTTATGAAAACACCAAAGACAGACAGTAGTACACGCAAAGTATATATTCCAAAATCTGTCGCACAGTGCCTGGTTGATCTGAAAGCGGAACAGGATGAAATCAAGGAAGCCCTGGGAAATGAATACCAAGATTATAATTTGGTAATGGCAACAACCTTTGGTCTTCCAATCGGAGACAGCTATCTTAGGAATAAGATGCAGGACATCATAGATGAGCTTGGATTGCCGGATGTGGTATTTCACAGTCTGCGTCATACCAGTGTAACCTATAAACTGAAGCTGAGTGGTGGGGACATCAAGGCCGTTCAGGGAGATTCCGGACATGCTCAGGCAGACATGGTAACAGAAGTATATGGACATATTATTGATGAGGACAGAAGAAAGAATGCAGAAATGATGGAGAATGCCTTTTATAATAAGGAAAATCTCAATCCACAAATGAGAGGATCTGAGGAAAGCGGTAATACGATTGCAGTACCTGAGGGAGTAGATGCGGAGCTTTTGATGAAAGTGATAGGTAATCCGGAGATGGCGGCACTGCTTACATCATTAGCAAAGACAATGAAGGTATAATAATAGGAAGAAAGACGATATTGTGTAGAAAAAATTTCTATGCAGTATCGTTTTTTATTTATGAGGAGATGATGATATCTATACCATAAGAAAATTTTGTGATAAAATATTGGATGATGAACAAATCGAAATTTAATTGCGAGGTATTGATTAGTTTTATGGGTATACAAAAGGAAGATGAAGGATTATGGAGATGAACTTAGAAGAGATTCTGTCATTTCATAAAGGTGAAATGTCGACGAGTTTTAAAGAAGGTTTTTTTGTAGTTGAAGAAATGAGAGTGGGGAAAAAGTATCGGGTAGATTATAATGAGGTGAACACATGTGAGTATGATGTTTTCAAGAATAATAAAAAGCTGAAATATCACGAACGGTTAGGAATTTGTTTTGGGGATTATTCCGAGTTTCTAATAAATTATGATGATAGTTTATTCTTACAACTATCCGATATAGATAAATTTGTGATGAAACAGTTCAAGATTGGTTCGGTATCTGTAGAAATTGGGCATCCATCATTATTATTTGATTTATCCTCAAAATGTTTTGACGGAGATAAATATTATGAAAAAGATGATTGGTGGACGATATCATTAAAAGGAATTACGTCTGATAATTATGAAGAGTATTTAGCAAAAGCCCTTTTTTTATTAAAATATTATAACGAATCACCAATATATGGATGGAATCCAAACTGTTGCTATTTTAGTGGCTATTATGATGCGACTGATTTACCGGAAGAAGATATAGAAAAGCTTGTAACTAATAGGAGAGCGGAAACAAATGATTTTGAATGTATGGAGTTTAAGGATTTGCAACATTTTGAAGCATTAAGTTTTTATAATGAGGCATTCTATTTGTATGGTCATGAAATTTCATTTCACTATTTTTATAAAGTATTGGAATATTTCTTCCTAATCTGTAGGGAAGATACATTTAAGACTTATATTAATGATTATAATTCAAGACATAATATGGCGGAATTTATTAAGTCGGTTACGGATGTCTATAAACAAGCAGAAGAAATACAGCTAGAGAATTTGTTGAACAGTATAAAACAACAAATAAATTGGCTAGTTGTTGATGCAAAGAATAAAGGAGTTATTAGTAATGTTGACATGAGTGAGTTTTCAAAGACTCTCTATATGTATAGAAATGCAATAGTTCATGGGAAGAGTGGTGCTAGAATATAACCATAGACACGAAATGTTGAACAAGCTATACTTATAGAAAAAGGAGTTCAACACAATGGCTAAAAATCAAAAATCATACACCCCAGAGTTTAAACAGCAGATTGTTGATCTGCATTGTAAAGCTGGCAAAGGTGTAACTGAATTAAGCAACGAATATGGCATACCAAAAGGCACAGTCTCTACATGGATTAAAAATCTTGCTCCAGCAATTACTACAGAGGAAGAGACTATTTCTTTAAAGGAATACAAGGCTCTTCAGAAAAAAATGAAAGACCTTGAAATTGAGAATGAAATATTAAAAAAAGCTACTGCCATATTCGCCAAAAATCAATAACTGAATACGTGTCCTTTATTCAAGCTAACTTAGACAAGTATACTGTAAAACAGATGTGCTCTGCACTTCAATTCCCTAGAAGCACTTACTATGCTGCATTAAATCATGTTCCTTCAAAAAGAGAACAGGAATATAAGGAATTCAGCGATGAAGTATTATCAATATATAACGAATTTAAGAAACGTTACGGGGCAATTAAGATCCATAGAGAACTTAATGATAGAAATATCCCCTGCTCAGTAAAACGTGTTCAACGTCATATGAAAAAGCTTGAAATTAAAAGCATTGTTGTTAAAAAGTATCAATACCAAAAGAATCAGGGTACAGTTCCTGATGATAAAGAAAATATCTTTAATCGTGATTTTAGTGCTGATACAGTATTTAAAAAGCTTGTAACTGATATCACATATATCCATGTAGTAAATGAAGGATGGACTTATCTTGCATCCGTAATGGACTTATATGATCGCAAAATCATAGGATGGGCATATGGTAAAAATATAACAGCTGAGCTTGCCACACAGGCTGTAAAGAATGCATGCCTTAGTATCCCTGATACAACGGGAATAGTGCTTCATAGTGATCTAGGAAGCCAGTATACCAGTGAAGAATTCGAGAAATACTTACAGGATCAGGGAATGTTACATTCATTCAGCAGGAAGGGTAACCCCTATGATAATGCCTGCATCGAATCCTTCCATTCTGTATTAAAAAAGGAAGAAGTATACACAACTACATATTACACATTTGAGGAGGCTAAATCAGCACTCTTTGAATATATAGAGTCATTCTACAACCGAAAAAGGCGCCATAGTGCTCTTGATTACAAGACACCACAACAGGTTGAAGATGAGGCTCTAGCAGCCTAAGAAATAATTCTCTCGGCATATGTTATGCTGGGAGAAAAGTTCAACTTTTTGTGCCCAAAGTATTGACATAGATCCACAGTCAGTATCCAACTTTGACCGTAAAGTATACTGGAGTCTTTCATGACAGATTTTTGCTAGTTGACGAGATAACAGCATATCACATTGGTGCATCTCTGAAAGATGCAGGAAAAAAGTGTTTTGGAATAACAAGAATAGAAGATATTGGAATTGTATCAGATATACTTCAGCGTTTAGAAATTGAAACAGAAGAAGCAGAAAACTAAATATAATAATTATGATAGCCATTATGGGAATGGGAATTTCCGTAATGGCTATTTTTATGTCTACAAGGAGGTGAGAACATTGAAGATAAAAAAGGTGGATGATACTGCAACAGTCATGAATGATACTTAAGAATATTCAGAGGGTATCTTTCTGGGGAGAAGGATATCGGAGAGATCGCAGAAGAGGAAGGAATTCAGTATGAATCCGCGGCACAGAGGGTAAGACGCGCAAAAGTTAAGATTAAGCTACAGATGGTTGGATTTTTGGAAGGAATAGCGTAGGAGGAAATAGAGATGTCGAGAGCAAGAATTGAAGTACCACAGTTAGAGAATATGGTAGGAGCAGGAAAAAAGAAATTTGTCAGATATGCAGAGGGAGCATCGCTCTACTCATTAGGATTACATACGTTTCAGGAGATCGCAAAGGAAGCGAATGCGGTATACAAAGTGAAGCGCTGTGTGTTGGTAAACACGGAAAAAGTGGACGAATATCTGGAAAATTTCTGTGAGTGCCAAAACTGAAAAATCCATAGAAATACAAATAAGTCCATAGCCGAGAAAAATGTTTGGAATGGAGGGACCGAATGGATTGCAACTTAGAAAAGAGCGTGATAATATAGCAATGAAGCGGAAAATAGACAGGAAAATGAAGGAACGTGATTGACATAAAGACAGCAACAAAAGGAATGACGGAAGGAAATTGCATGAAACTGCTTGTTCAGTTTTTTCTTCCGATTCTGGCAGGAAATTTTTTTCAGCAATTTTATAATTTTGTAGATTCGGTTATTGTTGGAAAAGGTATAGGAGATGCAGCATTGGCGGCTGTGGGGAATACGGGCTCCGTGCATTTCTTTATCCTTGGATTTATGATTGGACTGACAGGTGGGCTTGGAATTTATATTTCACAATCCTTTGGCGCACAGGATTATGGAAAAATGAGACAGGAAACAGCTATGTCAGTGCTGATTTGTCTTGGAATTGGTGTTCTTGTTACAATCCTTAGTCTGTTAACAATGAGACCTTTATTTACTTTTCTGAATACGCCTCAGGATATGATGCAGGATACAATTAGTTATTTCAGAATCATTCTGATTGGCAGCACAGTAACAGTATGTAATAATTTTGCTATGACTTTGTTGCGCTGTGTGGGAAATAGCAGAGTCCCGCTCATTGCGATGATTTTATCTTCCATTATCAATGTCATATTGGATGTTTTGTTTGTATTTCCGGGGGAAATGGGAGTATCAGGTGCTGCTCTTGCAACTGTTTTGGCACAGGTGTTTTCTTTGCTGTACTGTTATCTTTATATACGCAGAATAAAAGAGCTGCAGTTCACGGCATCAGACTGGAAAATCAGAACGAATATTGTAAAGTATCTCATGCTTAAGGGTATGCCGGTAGCAGTCATGAATTCTGTCACGGCATTTGGAGGAATGATCCTGCAATATTTCGTGAATGCCATGGGAACTCTTTATGTTGCGGCATATGCAGCCTGTATGAAATTATGCAGCCTTTTTGAACAGGCGGGAGGAGCAGTAGGGCTTGCCGTACTCACTTTCACAGGTCAGAATTACGGCGCAAATAAGATAAATAGAATCAGAAGAGGAGTATGGGATGGCATCTTACTGTCTACGTTAATCAATATTCCTATTTGTCTGGTTCAGCTGATTATTCCGGAGACGTTGACAAGGCTTATGTTAAATGATCCGATTGTCATATCTTATACCAGGGAATTCCTTTTCATTACAGGGATTGCTATTTTCCCTTTAGGATGGCTTTTTGTCACCAGAAATGCATGTCAGGGATTGGGTAAAACATTTGTACCAATGCTTTCGGGAGTACTTGAGGTTGTAATGCGTGTGGTCACTGGGTTCCTTTTGGTACCCCGGATGGGATTTCAGGGAGTGGCCATTGCAGAAGTCTCAGCATGGTGTGGGGCAGCAGTGATGTTATGTGTTACCTATGTAATATATGTGACACGGTTGTGCCAAAACGGAATTGTTGATAGTAAACAGGAAGATACTATGACCGGGAGGAACTAAAGTTGGACATCATTTGGAAGGAACAGGGTTTTATATATAAGGGAGAATACAGGGAACTGAATGAACACACGCTTTTGCTGGATGGCAGTCTTTCCCGGAAAGAGGCAGCTTGGCATCCGCATGCCTACTGTGATATCCGGGAGGCCTTTGCCGGTCGTGAACTTTCGGAAGGGAGTCCGAAAAATCCTACTGTCATGTATATTGCTCCCAATGTCTATTGGATTGATGACCCGCTGGCAACAGATACCATGCAGAAAAAAGAAGGGGATTGGGCTCCCTTCGGTATGCATGTAGACAGCAGAGCTTTAAAAATAGTAGGATTATCTGAAAATCCGGAAAACATAGTGATTGCAGGCAACCGAGGGCAGTCCCATGCCTGTAACGGAAATTATACCCTGTTTTGTTTTCGGGTAGAGGAATTGTACCTTGCCAATGTGACGCTTGGAAACTATTGTAGTGTAGATTTAGTCTATCCAGCGAATCCGGCATTGAATCAGAAAAAGAGAACGGAGACTGTCACCCAGGCGCAGCTTGCTTTTCAGAAAGGAGAAAAACTCTGTGCCGACAATTGCCGTTTTGTGAGTCGGTTAAATCTGGTGCCCGTTTGTGGGGCAAAACGCGCATTGTACCGGAAGTGTCATTTTGAGAGCACAGATGATGCTTTAAACGGAAATGCAGTGTATGTGGGATGCGATTTTGATTTTTATGGTAATCGCCCCATTTATCAGGCAACAGGAACGGGAGCTGTGTTTATTGACTGTATTTTCCGAAGCAAAATTAAGACCATGGGAACAGAGGCAGAACAGTATCTTACCAAGGAGGGCGGACAGGTCGCTTTGATTGATTGTCGCTATGAAACAGAGGGAAACGTACCTGTGAGAGTTGGCTGGACCAAGTATCCGTTGCCCTCACTAAAATGTTATCAGTACGGAGTTGTTCAAAACGGAAAGCCGGTCACTCTTGGAGGTGACGACAGCGAAGAAACAGTACAGCTTCAGGGTAAGAAAGCGCTGGAAGCATATGTTTTCGAATATGAGGAAAAGAGATATATCAATATTGAAAATCTGTTGGGCGGTAGTAAGGGATGGAATCCTCCGGGAGAACCGAGCATTTCGAAAAAAGCCGGGAAACTGCGAATTCCGACTTTTATGCAGTTGCATACAGACAGGGAAAAAATTGCCTTTGGAGAAGAAACGATTCATGTGACCGCAAATGTATACCTCTTTTCGGGAGAGGAATGCCAAGAGCGGGTTGACTTTTTCCTGGAGAAAAGCGATATGGTTTATGCAGAACTGATTCCGGAATCGGAGCGCTCTTGCCGGATTGCAGACTGCAATCGCAGCGAACAGGTGAAGCAAATTGTGGTTCATGGGTGTACGGAGAGCGGTCTGGAGGCTTCGGTTGCAATTTCTGTGGAACCCTTCCGCTTGCCTGCACCGGAACTGTCGGGAGAACCTGTAATGAAAAAGGAAAGAGAAATAGGATGTGTGACGCTTTCCTATGAATTGTCTTCCAAAGAGCGCACTGATGCGTCGGAAATTTCCTGGTATCGATGTGATACTGAAACGGGAACGGGGGCTGTACTCTGCGCTGTGACAAAAAGGGGTATTCCGCTTCGAAGCTATCGTTTCACAGCGGCTGATATCGGAAAATATATCAAGGCAGTCATCATTCCCAGGCTTTCTGGAGGTTTGGCGGGAACTGCCAAAGAGGTTATGACATCGTTTCCTGTGACGGAGGGCGAAGTGGATGAGAAGTATTTATTTACAGATTTTTCTGAATTACCGGATGAAAATCAGCCGGAATTAAGGAGCGGAAGCTGGACTCTGGATTGTGCAAGACCAATCGACATAGAGATTAACTCGTCCACCTTTGGAAGTTGGGAGATGAATAACAGTATTCCTGCCTGGCAATATGGGGAGACAGGCAATGGAAGTAAGGGTGTGGGATTCTATCAGAATACCCAGGGCGCCAGACTTCGGTTTACGCCTGTCCTAAAACAGTATGGTGATATGAGCCTTAAGGTAAAGGCTGACCCGGCAAAGACGGCGGGCCAGGGGTTTGGCAGTACAGGACAGTACATGGATTTTGGAATCAAGTTTCATACAGAAAAGCTGACAGGATATGCTTTGCGTGTAATCCGCGTAAAGGAAGCTTCCGATGCAGTGGCAATGGCACTGGTGGAATACAGAGACGGAAAGAGCAGATATCTGACGGCATTACAGATGGTTTCCTGTTATCTCACCGGTTTTTGTGTAACGGTCAGATTGGAAGGAACAACACTGACTGCTACGGCTGAATGTGATACGCCTCAGCCTGTTTGCCAGATGGAAAAAGGTTATGCACATGAATTGCGGTTGGAGACGGAAGTATCGGGAAATCAGGAGGGTGGAATTTTAGTCTGGCATACGGGAACGCCGGGAACGGGCGGCTGGCAGAACACGACTATGCTCCACAGTATAGAGGTGGAATGGAAATAGCAGCGTATGCCGTTCTAATACATCTTCTGCACGTTGTCTGCCGGCTGCGGTCAGTGTGATGTATCCGGTGCTGATAGTGAGCAAAGATTGTTTAATACTTCCGGTGAAATAATTGCTTGCCCTATATTGAGCGATTCTGTGAAGGAACCGTTGCATATTTTAATTTCAACAACGGAAGTGGAAGGTTATGTACAGTGTGAGAAGCTTGCTTTGCTCGATTTGTCCGTGCGAGGTTACAAAAAGATAAATAGAATCAGGCTGGAAGATAAGATGAATATTGCAGATGCAATACAAGGAATATATGAGTATATATAATTTTTCACGGAGGGAAGATCATGCTAAGAATACTGGCAGTGGGGAACAGCTTTTCAGAGGATGCGACTTATTATCTGCATCAGATTTTGGAGATAGCAGGTGTTGAGAACCAGGTGGTTAATCTGTATATCGGCGGCTGCTCTTTGGAGAAGCACTGGCGCAATATAGAGAAAAACGCAAGAGAGTATCAGTTCCAGTTTAACGGAACCAAAACCGACAGGCGAGTAACCGTAAAGGAAGTGCTGAAAGAGGCAAAATGGGATGTCATCGTTACGCAGCAGGCAAGCCATGACAGCGGCTGGCTGGATACCTATGAACCTTTTCTTGGGAAAATAGTGGCTTATTTTCGGGAAAATGCACCTGAGGCCAGGTTATTTCTCCATGAAACCTGGGCGTATGAGAAGTCCAGTGACCATGAAAGCTTTGCCAGATATAACAGGGATCAACAGGAAATGTTTGACAGGCTGCAAAGTGCCTATACTGCTATGGCCGGAAAATATCAGTTGCAGCTGATCCCCTGCGGAGAAATGATTCAGAAGCTTCGCAAAACACCTTATTTTCAGGAAGAAGGAGACCGTTCGATCTGTCGTGACGGTTTCCATATGCATTATCTTTATGGGAGATATGCCCTTGGATGCATGTGGGCGGCAGCAATTGCCGGAGTTTCGATCAAAGATAATGCTTTTCAGCCTTATACGGAATATCTGCCTTATGGGGAGCCGGGTGCAGAAATCTTAAAATGTATCCGGAAAATTGTCGCAGAAATGCCCCATTCTTAGGGGTGGAATCAAGAAAGATATCATTACATATGGCACGCAGAATATCTTTTCCTAGCATCAGACAGACACTATTTGTTAATGGATCACAAAAAAGACATGATAATTGACAATTACTGTCTGGAACCAGATGAAAGGGATGATATTTTCTGAAATCGTGATCATAATATAAGTACCAAGAGAGAAAACTCTTCCTGACAACAGGACACGAAGCATAAGGTGTTTGCTTCCGTTGTACTGGCAACGTTAAAACTTTGCAATTACTCTTTAGCATAGAGGATAATAAAGCCGAGCAGGTGAGAGGCCTGTGATTGGGTGGAAAAGCACCATAACGAAACCAGTTTTCGGACATTATGGAGAAATCTTTGATGCAAAGGTTTCTCTTTTTCGTTAAAGAAAATAATTTAGGACGTATTTCCTTTCGTGCTAATATGTAATACAATATTAGTACGAAAGGAAGTAATGGCATGAAACAGAGTGAACAAATTGAAAAACTGATTACAGCCAATGGTGGAATGATTCAGACATCACAGATTACAGATGTGGGGATTTCAAAAACGGCACTTTACCAATATGTAAAAGCAAATGATATGGAGCAAATTTCACATGGCGTTTATGCCACAAAGAACACATGGACGGATGTGATGTATTTGGTGCATCTTCGATGCAAGCAGGCAGTATTTTCTCATGAAACAGCACTCTTTTTACATGATTTGACAGATAGAGAACCACTGGAGTATGAGATTACCGTAAAGACCGGATACAATCCGTCAAAGCTAAAAGACGATGGTATTAAGGTATATACAATTAAAAAGGAACTGCATGGAGAAGGGATTACTACAATGCAGACATCTTTTGGACATTTGGTACCTGTCTATAATATGGAGAGAACTATCTGTGATATCATCAGAAATCGGAATAATACGGAGATACAGACATTCCAAACTGCATTGAAGCAGTATGCAAAGCGAAAAGACAAAAATCTGCGATTGCTTATGCAGTATGCGGCAGAATTCCATGTAGATAAAATCTTGAGGCAATACTTTGAGGTACTGTTATGATAAAAACGGCTAAACGGTTAAAAGACTTAAATCGAAACCTGTCAAAAAAGAAATCCGCAGATGCACAGATTTTGATGAGAAATTATATGATGGAACGTTTTCTGGAGCGGATTTCCCTTTCACAATATCAGGATAAATTTATCTTGAAGGGTGGTATGCTGGTGGCAGCGATGGTTGGATTGGATGCTCGCGCTACTATGGATATTATTTCTTTCCCAATGGAGGATGGGGTGACATTCCGAATTAAGCAGATTACAGAGATTATGGATGAAGCAGAATATCCAGGGGTAAGAGTCAGCATGGAAACAGAGTTTGATGGTGTAAGAACACCATTAAAGGTTGATATTTCTACCGGAGATGTTATTACTCCAAAAGAAATACAGTACAGTTTTAAATTGATGCTGGAGGAACGGTCTATAAATGTATGGGCATATAATTTGGAAACAGTTCTGGCGGAGAAGTTAGAAACGGTGATTTCGAGGGGTATTACCAATACTCGTATGAGAGATTATTATGATATTCATATTCTGATCAAACTCTATGGAAATACGCTGAATGGAAAAGTATTAGGTGAGGCATTACTTGCAACTGCCAAGAAAAGAGAAACTGAATATCATCTAAATGATGCACAGGAAATATTCGATGAAATACAGAATGATTCTAATATGCAGAAGCTTTGGAAATCCTACCAGAAGAAGTTTTCCTATGCCTCAGATATATCATGGGAAATGGTGATGGAAGGATCGCCTTGATATGGCAGAGGAACTTCTTAGAAGATCAAGAGTGGTCGTAGCCTGCGGTACCAAGGTGAATGAGAATGTAAAAAATGATATTGCATTGGCAAAGAGGCTTGGGATTGTATCTACTACAATGGATGGAATTCAAAAAGCTGGTAAAAAAGCCAAGTAAGGATGGACTTCTCTTTTGAGAAGTTCTACATAGAAAAGTAGAGTTCTGGAGAAGTATAAGATCCCTATAAATGAAAATACTAACAAAGTATTTTATCTCCTATAGATTGGATTATCTCCTAATACAAGATATAATTTAGGAGAAAAACGAACAATTAGGAGATGCATTATGAGAGATTTTGATTATTCATCTTTAAAAAATAAAACATGGGATAGTGAGATTATTTCACTTGTTGCGCAGATTCATGAATATAAAGGTAGGCAGGAAGTATATCTTAGGCAGAAGCCAGAAGAGTTGGAGAAGCTTGTAGAAATAGCTAAAAGGCAGAGTACAGAGGCATCAAATGCTATAGAAGGAATACGTACAACTTCAACTAGATTAAAGCAGTTGTGTGAGGAGAAGACAACTCCTAAGAACCGTGATGAGGAGGAAATCCTTGGATATAGGGATGTGTTAAATACAATTCACGAAAGCTATGAGTATATTCCAATTAGATCAAACTATATTTTGCAGCTTCATCGAGATTTGTATAAATATACGGAGAAAAGCATTGGTGGACAGTTTAAGATTTCACAGAATGTGATTGTTTCAACAGATGAAAAAGGAGAAGAGCATGTATTGTTTACTCCATTAGCTCCATTTGAAAAGCCAGGAGCAATAGATTCTATATGTGAGAATTTCAATCACATTATTGAGACGGAAGAGCTTGATGCTATTCTATTAATTCCAATTTTTATTCACGATTTCCTTTGCATACATCCATTTGGCGATGGCAATGGAAGAATGAGTCGTTTGCTAACAGCTTTATTGCTTTATAGAAGCGGATATGTTGTTGGAAAATATATATCAATAGAAAATAAAATAGCTAAAAATAAGGAGCTTTATTACAAAGCATTAGAAGAATGCCAGGAAGGCTGGCATGAAAATAAGGAAGACGTAACTCCATTTGTAAAATATATGCTGAGAGTGATTCTAGCAGCGTATAGAGATTTTGAAGAAAGAGTGGAGTTAGTAAGTGAAAAACTTCCAGCAAAAGAGATTGTCAGACGAGCTGTTTACAGTAAAATAGGTAAGCTGAGCAAGAGTGATATAGTGGAGTTATGTCCTTCTATAGGCGTAAAATCTGTGGAACTGGCACTAAAGCAACTGGTTGATGAAGGAGTATTGCTAAAGAAAGGGTCAGGAAGGGCTACGTTCTACGTGAGAAGTGATTCTGAGTAGCAACTCCTAATATTAGGTTGTTTTTAGGATCTGAGAGGTTCATTAGGAGAAAACAGAATAGAGAAAATATACATAGCAGTGGGGAAAAGTCTTCACTGCTATTATTTTGCCAATTTTTAGAGAATCCATCATGGGTCATGCAGATATTTCTACTACGATGGACATTTATGCAGATGCAACTGAAGATAAGAAAAAAGAAGTGATGACAAATCTTGAAGGTAAGATTGTTTTGTAAAATGCGTTTCTTGACAATTACACGATTTCGTGTTAATGTTATTTTTGAAAGGAGAGTGACAACATGAGTGAATATTTAACAGTCTCTCAATATGCTGAAGCCTCCGGAAAAGACCCTGGAAACGTAAGACGAATGTTAATCAAAGGTATTCTTCAAGGAGAAAAAATTGGTAATCAATGGCTGATTCCCAAGAATACAGTTTATCCTGAAGACCGAAGAGTAAAGAGTGGGGAATATCGAAACTGGAGACAAAGAGTAAAGTTCAATAGTAAGCATTCGGAGTTGCATAAAAAGCTTTGTGAAATGTGTGAGGCAATTGGTAAAATCTATGCTAATGATATTGAAGAAGTAGTAATGTATGGTTCCTATGCAAGAGGCCAGGAAACAGATGAGTCTGATATTGATATGGCAATTGTGCTTAAGGCAAACCAGACTGATGAGCAATATGATCAACTGACAGATGTGGTTGTAGATTATGAGCTGGATATTGGAATTACTCTTTCCATTATCTCGATAGAAAAGAATGAATTCAAAGAGTGGAAAAATACGCTTCCCTTTTATAAAAATCTTGCGAAGGAGGGAATTGTATTGTGGAAGAACGAGTAAAAGAACTTTCAAAATATCGCTTTGAAACCAGTCTTGAAAATTTGGAAGATGCAAAACTTATGTTTGAGAATGGAAGATATAAGAATGCTTTGAACAGAGCGTATTATTCTATCTTTCATGCAATCAGATCTGTAAATACATTAAAGGGATTTGATAGTAGCAAACATAGCGGAGTAATTGCTTTTTTCAACCAGAGCTATGTAAAAGAAGGGGTTTTTGATAAAGAACTTTCAAAGATTATCAAGCAGGCATATGATTACAGAGAGAAAGCAGATTATCTTGACTTTTATATCGCATCGAGTGAAGAAGCAGGAAAGCAGATTGCTAGAGCTGAAGTGTTTAAAGAAGCGATAAAAACATATTTAGTAGAACAAGATATTTTATAAACAACCTAAAATAGTTGATGACAAATTAAAAAGTTGTGACTACAATTAAATCAGTAGTTTGTTTGAATAGTGAGATGTTTTTTTTACAACATAGTGTCATTTGGCGTAAGATGCATCAATTAGGATACTTACGAATTAATCTGGTGCTCGTTCCATAGAAGAGTACAACAAGAGCATGATGATACAGCGATGACAACACAAATTTATGCTTCAAAGGATTTCAATGGATTTTTAAAATTCGTTTCAATAATTCTCCAAGGACGTCAATGGATGTCTGTGGTAGAAGTCAAAAACCTTTTCCCGACGATGAAGAGCTTGGATAAAAAAGATCAGTAAAATCAAGGCTTAACAGTCGTAAGGAACTATAAGTCTTGCGGTTGGGGCAGAGAACGGTGTGACCGTGAAGGTCACGCCGTTTTTATGCGTCCAAGGGTAGATTCTGCGATCATGGGTTCTGCCAGCACGGTGATCTCCACCTCGTCAACAAAATTAAAGATGATCTCCACCTTCTGTCTGCGCTTGCCGCCAGACTTATCCGGTGCGTGGATGATGATCTTCTTGATATACTCGTTGACAATCGTCTGCGTCAGCTCCGTGACATCCACATACTTTTTCGTCAGCGCAATGAAAGCGTCCAGATCGTCGCCCATCGCCTGCCGCTGTTCAACCCATTCTTCCGTTGTTTCAATTTCGAGCTTTAACCGTTCCTGCTCCGCTTCATAATCAGAAGTCATCTTCTAGTACTTTTCCTTGCTGATCTCACCGAGGGCGTAGTCCTCATAGAGCCGGGACATGACCACATCGAGGGTGGCAAGGCGCTTTTTTGCCTGCTCCATGCGCTTCTGATCTTCCCGGATGTCCCGTTCCTGATCGGCGCGGCGGTAGTGCAGCCATTCCTCCTGAAAGCCCTCCACATCACCGCGAATGTACTCGTTGACCGCCTGAATCCGTTCCAGTACCAGTTCCCGCAGCACATCCTCGCGGATATAATGCGCCGAGCAATCGCCACGCCCACTCTTATATTTGGAGCAGCGTATCCGCAGATGAGCTGCTGACTATTGCCCAGCGCAACCGCAGTATCGTTTCCCTCTACCGCACGGAGCAGGACGAGGACGGCGAAGAAACCGGCGAGGATGTGACACGCGACGATAGCTGGAACTATGCCGAAATCCTCTGGAACGGAATACAGGCAAAGGCGGTCACGGCAGCATTTGAGCAGCTTTCCTACAAAGAGCAATGGTATCTGGAAAAGCGGAACGCCATCTGCTTGACCTGTGGGCGTGTCAGCCCTTTGTCCACGCAGTCCACCTTTGAGAACTTGGCTATTGATTTTGAAGGAACGACAGCCAACGGCGCGGAACGGTTCTACCGGCGCACATTAGACAGGCTGCGGCTGGAGCTGCTGGAAAGCGGTGCGATCCATACCGTGACACTGAAACAGACCGAGACACAAAAGAAGAACAAAAAAATAGCCGCCGCTGTCTACCTGTATCAGGCGGACAACGACGGCGAATGGGGTGAGCTTCGGTTTGATTTTGAAAACGGCACAGCGGAGATCGTGAGGCTGGCAGATTGGGACACGACAACGTCCAACATCTTTGCAAATACGGCGATCCGGTTTGTTCAGAGATTGCCGGAGGCGAGATTACTGAAATCCGTGGTCGTGCCGTTTGAGATGGGAATTTCGGAAAAACCAGCCCTTCCGACGAGCACGGCAAAAGCAATGAAGATCAATCCCGCACACACAATTTCTCTGCGGCAGACGGAGTGCCGGAAAACGGATGAAAGAATCACTGCTGCTGTCTACCTGTATCTGGTGGACAACGACGGCGAATGGGGTGAGCTTCGGTTTGATTTTGAAAACGGCACAGCCGAGATCGTAAAACTGGCAGATTGGGACACGGTGAAAAGCAATATCTTTGCAAAAACGGCGCTCCGGTTTGTTCAGGGCTTACCGGAAGCGAGACTGTTGAAATCTGTGGCCGTGCCGTTTTGGAAAGGCAGGGCATAATTACCCGCAGAGCATGACCCTTACACAGAATACGCCGTCCTGATAGGTAACCGTACTCACCCCGCCGGATTTTTCTGCGATGTGACGGACGGACTGAAGTCCGACGCCGTCTCCTTTTCGCTTGGAGGACTGGAATACGCCACCTTTTTCGCGGATGACTCCGTCATAGGTGTTTTCAACCTGAATCAGTGCCAGACTGTTGCCATGCAGATAGGCTGTCAGTTTGATCCTGCGTCGGGCAGGCGCGGTGCGCAGGCTGGCTTCCAGCGCATTTTCCAGCAGATTCGAGAGAACCAGACATAGATTGATTTCGTCTACAGGAAGGCATTCCGGCAAATCAATCTGCACGGAATACGGGATATTCTCCCGTTTGGCAAGCGCGCAGTAATACCCGACCACGCTGTCTGCCGCCCGGTTTTCACAGAAATGCATTTCAAGACTTGGAATTCTGGAAACCGCACCGGAGAGATAGTCTTTGATCTTTTCAAGATTCCCTTCTTCTGCAAGGGCAGCGAGCTGACATAGCTGGTGGCGCAGATCGTGCCGCG